>OMFQ01000224.1_pt1 | contig 39993 bp, 28 predicted proteins | sample 1645671 | NCBI WGS metagenome assembly OMFQ01 (sample SAMEA103958119, study PRJEB25191) | human gut metagenome | biome: human-associated habitat [ENVO:00009003]; feature: intestine environment [ENVO:2100002]; material: feces | place: Germany | collected 2013/2015
CAAGCACGTGATACGTTTCCTAACTGTTGGGAGAGTTCAAGCAATCCCAGTTTGTTCTTGATGACCTTTTCTGATGTTGTCATAACTTAATCTGTTTTCTGTTACAAATTTATTCTTTTTATACGTAACTGTCAGATTAAGTCTTGACTAATTCAATAAAAACAACAAAAACCGTCAGTACAATCGTACTGGCGGTTTACTACTAACTAATCTCTTCTTCTGGTTTATCAGGAGAGCTACCTGCTTAATAATTGGGTGAGTTGCTGATGGCAATTTTTTCGTATTCCTCTTTGTCAGTACCGCATTCAATTGCCCTGTCAATGACATCCCCTAACTCGTTGTAACAAACTTCTTCATTGACACACTCTGCATCTTTGCCTTTCAACAGATATACCTCATAATAGTCCGACCCATTAAGTGCAATAATGACGTATCCGGTGTGTAACAGTCCGTTTACTTTGATACGAAGTGCAGGCAGGTCTTTGAAGATGGTGGCTGCAAACTCTGCGATACCCCATGACATGAGGACGGGCATAGGGGTAAGTCCTATCAACTGCTCTTGAATGGTCTGTGCTATTTGTATTACATACTCTTTTTCCATAACTATGCTATTTTTAAGATGATTATTGTTTTTTTATTCGAACCATTCCGGGTTGTCCTTTTTCAGTTCGGCAACCAATTCTACGTCTGTCAGTCGCAGGTTTGCCATGTCGGTAAAGAAGAAAACCTCGTCATAGATTCTTTCGGCTTCCTTGCTTGCGAAGCCTTCGTTTTCATCGTTGAAACTACCGGGCTGAAGGGCATCAAGCAAGGTAATCGAGCCGATAAGGAGTTCTTCACCCTCGTTGGATTCCACCACACGGCAAGGATAGTTATTGCCGCCAAATTGTACTTCTTGTGTTTTCATACGCTTGTTATTTTAATGGGATATGCTTTCCATTTGTCTTGAGGTATTCCATAAGACACTTTGCTTCTTCATGTGATGCACGATTGCGGTCATCATAGCGACGTGTCTCATCCGCCATCACAATGATGCACTCCTTAAACAATCTATAGAGGCTCTGTTGCAGTGTGGGGTGCATATCAGGTATAGCGGCTGCAAAACGCTTGGGATTGAAACTAAAACTATTCACTGCCATTTCCCATTCTTTGGCAAGTTTGTACTCTTTGCTTTCTTTGATGTTGTCCATTGTCATGAAATTTTAATGATTTATTTTTCTTCCCTCTGTTCGGTTCTATATTCTGTCTGAACCGCTTGGGATTTACAGATGCTTTACAGGACTGACGAACAAGCTACTTCCAACGCTTTTTTTGGAAAATTACTCTTTCACAGAAAGGAAGAATTTTATAAAAATGCACTTCAAAGCGATGGAATCAAGCGCGGCAGTCCACCTTCGCGTCTGGAAAACCAACCGGCGAGGACAGGAAGGAACCGGAGAAGGAATAAGATGGAAAAGATAAAAAGGAGGAAACTGATAGGTATAAATGGAGACGGGTGGCGGCGGGGTATCGGGAGGTAGCTATAAATGGGATAGAAAAGGCATAATCGCGCGGATGGCGGGTTTGCCCGGCAGACGCGCCGCCCGACAACGGTTTGGAGCAGTTGTCCGTGAACATCTTCACCTTAATCTAATTACAAATTAGGAACGAATAGAGGACAGATTACTCCACCCTCTATTCGTTGGTTACTGATTATGGTTAAGCTGCAATATCTTCCTCTTGTGGCTGTTCTTCGGTCTGCATCCCTACTTCGGATTGCTGTTTGTCAGATTGCTCCGCTTCCTGCTTTGCTTGTTCCTGCACCAAAAGAACGGCTTTTTTCTCTTCGATACGTTGGTGACGCTTCTCATACACTTCATTATGTCCGTTCTTGATGTCTGCCAACAGGTCGGGCATATGTTTTTGTGCGAAGTCAAGCAAGAGGGATGCAATGGCATTGTTGCCGTATGCGTTCTTGAAATTAGCAATTAGAAAATCCCTGCGAATAATCGCTTTCTGCTTGCTCGTGAGGTTGGCAATGATGTTTATCTTTTCTTCATCTGTAAGGTAGGAATAAGGCTTTTTTTCCTCGATACCTACCGCTTCGAAATGCTCTTTGCGGAGGGATGATAGCAAGAAGAAATAAATCATCTTGTCCTCGTCTTGCCCAAACTTGCAATCGGACATATCAACCTCCAAAATCTGTTTTTTTGTGTCCTCTACAGTCTTTTCAAGGGCAATTTCCTTGTTGCGTTTGTCTTGCTTTTCCAACTTCTCTACCGGTGAAAGCGTCTGCTCCTGTTTTGTGTCATTGGTAGTACAGGTAACTTTCGGAACATAACAGAGTACGATGTCCTTGCTCTCAATACGGAAATAAAGGATGATTTCACCTGCTTCACTTCGGGTACGGATTTCTTCGCATTCTTCCGTGTAATCGTTCAAATCCTGTTCGAACTCGCTCTGTGCCTGTTCGTATTCTTCGGTGGTGTCGTACTCATCTTTTCGGGGTGCTTCGGGCTGTTCGGGATATGCCTTTGCATAATAGTTAAGGCTTTCCACTTCGTAACCCATGGCGGTAAGACGTTCTACTACGGCTTCATTGCTGTTGAAACTTTCATAGCAGAGGGATACCTCAGGGCGTTCTTCCATAAGGCGCACGGCTTTCTCCGTGAGATATGCTGCATTCATTTCAGCAAGGCAAGTACGATTGGCGCAATTTCCGCAACCACCCTCGCAAAATAACATCATATTATTTGTATTGTGAGGACACGACAGACAGAGGGTCTTGTCAAATGCGTATCGCTCCAAGTCGGTGGTATATTGCCGTTCGATGTTCCGTGCAACATCAGAGGCTTTCATTCCTCGCCAACTATTGTACTGCACCCCCTCTTTAAGATGCTTGTTGTACACCTCTTTCTGAATATCTTCCCCATAACGGCAAATTTCGCTCGCTACGCTGATTGTGATTTCGTCCTGTTCCAAAAGCTGTGCGATTTCGGGCATTAAGGAAACGAATTTAAGGCGTGTGCGGATATAGCTTTCGTTTTTACCGAACTGCACCGCCAAAGACTGCACATCGTGGCGACCACTATCAATGAGCTTTTGGTAGGCATTTGCTTCCTCTATCGGGGTAACATCCTTGCGCTGGAGGTTTTCAGTTACCGCCATTTCTTCGGCAACTTCGTCTGAAATTTCCATAACGACAGCCGGAATGTCTTCCAATCCTGCCATGAGGGAGGCACGATATCGGCGTTCTCCAAAAACAATCTCAAAGCGGTTGTCTTCTATTGGGCGTACTCCAATAGGCTGTAACACACCCTGCTGACGAATACTCTCGGAAAGTTCTGCAAGGCTCGCTTCGTCAAAATTCTTACGTGGGTTGTAATTGCTCGGCTGCACGTTTGCCAATGCTACCATTGTGATGTTTTTCTCTACTGATTGAATTGCTGTTGCTTCCATAATCATAAAAATTTAATTGGTTTTAATATTTAATTTTTTATTTTCCCTTTGTTCGGTTCTCTTTTCTGCCTGAACCGCTTGGGATTTACAGATGCTTTACAAGGACTGACGAATAAGCGATTTCCGACGCTTTTTCCGGAAAATTACTCTTTCGCAGAAAGGAAGAATTTTATAGGAAATGCACTTCAAAGCGACGGAATCAAGCGCGGCAGTCCACCTTTGCGTCTGGAAAACCAACCGGTGATGGCAGGAATGGACCGGATGAGTGGCATTAAAAGAATATAGAAAAGGAAGAATACGCTGAAAGGCGGATGGTAAAACGGATGGAACTATAAAGGGATGATTAACGATACAACGGGACAAGCGGAAGGACGTAAGACCAGACGGTGTAAAACAGGAATGGAACTTACCGGATAAAAATCCTTTGAGCCATTTCGCTAAATAAATCTGTATCAATTGCCTGTTTTACCAGAAATTTGCATTATTTTTGCAGTAACGAAACAGCCGTTTCGGAAACAGCCGTTTCGGAAACAGCAATAAAAAAGGATAAGGATATGAGATTTTTTGACAGGACAGAAGAAATAGCCTCTCTTCGCAAGATTCGCGAAATGGCCAAAAACAATGCTCAGTTTACAGTGGTAACGGGACGTCGCCGTATCGGTAAGACATCACTCGTGTGGAAGGCATACGAGGACGAACCGATTCTCTATTTCTTTGTTGCCCGGAAAGCCGAAGGCGATTTGTGTGAGGATTACCGGCTTGAAATAGAGAACAAGTTGGGAGTCCCAACCATGGGGCGGGCAGAACACTTCACCGATGTGTTCGAGTACCTGATGAAACTTTCGGCAGAACGTCCCATCACACTCTTTATCGACGAGTTCCAGGAGTTTTTCCGTGTGAACAAATCGGTGTTCAGCGATATGCAGCGCATCTGGGATCTATACAGCCCGAAGTCCCGTATTAACCTGATTGTCTGTGGTTCGATTTATTCCATGATGACAAAGATATTCAAGGATAAGAAAGAGCCGTTGTATAACCGGCAGTCGCGCTTTATGACTGTGCGTCCGTTTACCCCAACTGTTCTGAAAGATATTCTTTCGGAATACAACCCCGGCTACACGGCGGAAGATCTGCTGGCCTTGTACGCTTTCACGGGCGGTGTGGCGAAGTATGTACAACTACTCGTGGATGCAGGAGCAACAACCAAAACGACTATGCTCGACCAGATTATAAAGGCCGACTCCATATTTTTGGGCGAGGGTAAAGCGATTCTTATCGAAGAGTTCGGCAAGGATTACGGAATCTATTTCTCCATACTATCGGCCATTGCACGAGGAAAAACATCCCGTTCGGAAATTGAAAACGTGGTAGGCAAGGAAATCGGCGGTTATCTTACCAAGCTGGAGAAAGAATACGAAATCATATCGAAGAAGCAACCGCTGTTCGAGAAGAGTTCCGCCAAGAATGTCCGGTATGTCATCGAGGATAATTTTTTCACGTTTTGGTTCCGCTTCATCTACAAGTACAGCTATATGCTGGAGATAGAGAACTATGGAAGTGTGAAGATGATTATAGGTCGGGATTATGAAACTTTCAGCGGTCTGATGCTTGAACGTTACTTTAAGCGTGTACTGATAGAACGGCAAGTCTATACGCGTATCGGAGGCTGGTGGGACCGCAAGGGTGAGAACGAAATAGACATAGTAGCTGAAAACGAACTGGACGATACGGCGACATTTTTCGAAATCAAACGCAAGGCCGAAAATATCGACATGGAAAAACTGGAAGCGAAAGCAGCCGCTTTCATGCGTGCAACGGGAGAGTTCAAAGGTTATTCCCTGTCATACAAAGGGTTGTCAATGACTGATATGTAGCAATACATATCGGCATAACGTACTAACAGAAGTCACAGATTTAAAAGAACGGGAAGCGAGGAACATACCCTCACTTACCGTTTTTTTCCAAATACTCCTTCATCGCCTCATTTACAATGTCTCTCAATGACATATTCTTCTCAATAGCAAGGAATTTCATACGCGTATGAACACTCTTGTCGATAACGAAATTGCAATGTACCGCAGGCTCTTTTTCAGTTTTAAGCGGTGTGGCTTCCTTCTTTTGCGGAGATTTCTTCGTGGATGACAGCAATCCGTCCAGTCCGCTTTTCATACTGTCTTTCAATAAATCACTCTTGCCCATATTGTCTTATTTTAATTTCAAAACCTCTTGTGCCAAAGCCATATAATCTTTGGCTCCATTGCAGTTCTTATTGTACTCAAAGACGTTCTTTCCCTTTATAGGAGCTTCGGCCAGTGCCACATTGTCCCGTACAATCGTTTTGAACACTTTATCACAGAAAGAGTCATTGATAATTTCAGCTACGCTCTTGTTGAGTGTCTTGCGCTTGTCAAACTGAGTAATAACAATGCCACCAATACTCAGGTTCGGGTTCAGGCGTTCCTTGACAATCTCAATTACGCTTGTAATCTTCGCCATTCCGCGCATGGCGAGGAATTGTGCCTGCACCGGAATAATCAGAAAGTCCGCTGTGGTAAGGGCATTGAGTGTCAGCAAGCCCAGTGAAGGTGGACAGTCAATCAGGATGTAGTCAAACTTCCGACTGTCAAGCAACTTCGTAATCAGTCCTTTCAGTATCAACTCACGTCCCGGCTCGTTTATCAGTTCGGATTCTGCCGCCGACAGGTCGAGACAGGACGGCACAACAGCAAGTCCGTTCTCCAGTTCGATAACCGGTAAGGGATATTCACCTCTCATTGCCCCATACACCGTTTGTTCTTCCTCAATGGAGAGACCACACGATTCTGTAAGATTTGCCTGCCCGTCCATGTCAATAGCCAATACACGCTTTTTCTTCTGTCGCAAAGCAGCGGCAAGATTGATGGTGGTAGTTGTCTTGCCAACCCCACCCTTATGATTCAAAACAGCTATAATTTTTGTCATAATTTGATGTCTTTATATGCGATACAAAGATAATACTATTCTTAGTAAATACTATAATTAGTATATACTATTTTACTAAAAAGAGTATTTTAGTATTTACTACTATACTAAAATACTAATAAACTAAATGTAGTAAATACTACTTTCAGTAATAGCTAACTTACTACTTTACTATAATTAGTAAATACTACATTTAGTATTTGTTGTTTTTCAATACTATATGCACATCATCAGAACGGCAAGTCTTCCTTGTCCTCTTGCGGCATAGCTACCGGTGGTACAGGTACATTGCTTGCGGCATCTGTCGGACTCTCTGCTTCTGAAGTTGTACCCTCCCGTTTTCCGGTATTGATGAACTCCAATGTGTCTGCCGTAATGGATAGTTGAATCTGGGAGTTTTCATCTTTATCCTTCCACAGAGAAGCCGATAATGTCCCCTCAATGAGCAATAACCGTCCTTTGGTCAGGTATTCGGATAGCCGAATGTGGTTCTCTTTCTTACTCCGTACCCTTATCCAAGTAGTAACGCTGTTTCCGTGTGAATAGTCATCTACCGCCATATCAAATGCGATGAATGAACCGTGTGTTCCAGTAATAACCTGGCAATCCTTACCAATGCGACCAATTGTGTGAACGTATAACATAATAAATTCTTTTTGTGGCAGGTGGTTAGTCCTACCGTTACCTTAGTTTATCATTTTTTTATTTTCCCTCTATTCGGCCTGTTTGCGACCTCCGGGATGATTTTTTCTGCATCCAAAGGTGGCAGGAACAATCTGGCAAGGCTGAAGAGGAAAAATACGCTCACCAGCGGAGAGGAAGATTTTTGCGCTTCACTTGCGGCTGAATGCCGGCATTGACACGACTGGGACTGGCGATTACCTTTGCGGAAAAATTCAATCCACGGCAGGTTGCACGGCAGCAGAAAAGCGATAAATAGAAGTATATAAAAAAGGAATAGAAAACGCTAAAGCAGGGAATAATAAAACAGGAGAACGGACATGCAGGACTAAGCTCCAAAGACTACCTTGAAACTGTGAATAGTGATATAGTTATATCATTATCCGCAATTTCAAGTCTGTTCGTGTACCCTTTGAAAAATAACTTGACGCACTTTATGTAATGCGCTACACAAAGCGTGTCAGATTTTTCTTGTAGCAGGCTATCAGTCCTTATACAGATGGATATAGAAAAAAATATAAAATTAACCGACAATAGCTAATGTCAAATACCCCTTGCTCCAATGGCCTGATTAGACTATTAAGTCCATAATCACTTATATGTACTTTTTAGACTCTTTTGAAAGTTCTCGTGAATTTCTATGGTTATTTTGAAAGCAGTATTCTCAAGTCATTTTTATTGATACCCATATATTTGCATATTTTAAACTCACTTATGCCGTCAGATAACATTTCTTGAGCTGCTTTTCTATTCCTTTCATACGCTTCCAGTTTGTCAAAAATGGTATCTGTTAGATAATCTATCCATTCGAAAAAGACCTTTTCCCCTTCTTGAGTACTAAAATCTATTGTACAGGTTTTCGCACACCTCCTATGAAGTATCAGATAATAAATTCCTCCAATCAGATTCGCCATAATAGCTTTAATATTGATTTTCGCCGGTTTAAACAGATTGTCATAAAACGCAATCAAATTTAGATTCATAATATCCCGTGTTTCTGCTGTTCTCTTTGTCGTTTCATTGATAACCGACATTTCATAAAGTAACAACTTTTGCATTACAGTGTTATCAGACAAGTTCCTATAAAGGGTCTTGAATGTTTCCGCAAAAAACTTTTTAGGTCCCAATATGTTCAGGCTGGAAACGTCAATAGCATCATTGATCCAGAAATCATACTGCTTGGCAAGCCTGTCGTAAAGATTGTCCATCGAGCCGTATCTTCTATAAAACACATTAGCTTCTATGTTTGCAGCTTTCATCAATGCACTCAAATTGACATTACCAAAACCATATTCAGCTACAAGCTTTTCAAGTTCGGATATTACCTCCTTGTCTATTTGTTCATTTGTCCTCCTATTTCGAGCTTTCTTTTCTTTCTGTTTCACTATTATATAGTATGTTATAAAAATAAATCTGCAAAAATCAGTAAAAGGAAATATTTTTATTTTAGCTTTCGATAAACTTCTTCTTTTCTGAATTGACGATAATATCCCAAGGTAGGCTGTAAGTATTTATGCAGCTATTCCATTCTCTTTTCATTTGTTTTGATATAGAGCAATTGGGTCTGTTGCAAATATACATTTTTATGCTTTACAAACAATAGACAGAATATAAAAACTACGTTGCCAATAAATTTGCATTTCAATAATAGACGTATTAATTTGCTTATTTATTGCTATATTATGGGAAAAAATCTCCAATTTGAAAAAAAGAACACTTTCTACATGAAGAAAACTTACAGCACATCTACATCAAACCCCTGATAGTTTCCGGTTGCGATAAGAGAAGTCAATTTAAATGAGACCCTAATGATTTCATATAAAGAAAACTTCATGTTAGATTATTCATGTGAGAATTATAAGAATAAAGAAGCATTATATCAACTAATATAACTAATATGGTAGTCAACAAGAAAAGAAAAAAAATATTTTTATATTTTTTTCTTTGTGGAACAGACATCAGTCTAAAGTCATGTTCCAATTTTTGATATTTTTTCTCATCATATATTTTTAAATTGATAAAAGATAATATTATCAACAATATAAGCATGGGAATAGCTATAGGTTCTGGTTTGTCATATATGCAAAGTTGAACTTGGTCATCAAATAGAGTCAACAAAATAGAAACAAAAAGCAACACATAAGAAAATTGACATACCGTAACAACTACAAAAGAACGGTCAGGAAACCCCTTTGACGGTACAGTTGTCCAAATCCAATAAAATATATTATCGAAAAATGAAACTCTATTTTTTTCTTTGAAAGAGGATGTATTACGTTTTATATTCATTGTATTGTGGTATCATTTTCCTTGTCTTAATATATGTTTTTTATGATTGGGCCTGACTTTCATTGGTTCACAATAATAAGGACGGTCAACTCTTGTTGCATCTGCGGGAGTAATAGTACCATGTATTTCTTCATAACTTGGCGGGGAAATATATGGACGTTTTGAAACACTGGTTATGAACCATAAAATACCAAGAGCAATTCCAACTGGAGGGCAATAAGCACCGATAATATAAATACCCGTGTTCACTCCCATATTTAATGCCGCCTCGGAAAAAGTCTGTTTACCAGAAATCCATAGTGCTGTATCAATAATAAGCCCTGCAAAATAGATTTTCCTACCTACACCTTTCGCAACTTCACCTTTTGTTGTATATACTCTATTGGGATTACGAACCAAAGTACCTTGTCTGTTTATCTGAATATACTTTTCTCCAATGACAATAGGTTTTTGAGATAATTGCTCAAAAGAATTTGCAATACCATATAAAGACAAAGCAGTAGTTCCCTTGTCTATCAGCCCCTCTAATGGTTGCAATCCACTTTCAATATTTTTCTCATCCTTTATCACTACCAATTCATAGAAAGGTGTGGAAAATGATTCAGTAGATGTGGTATCAGATGATATGACATAGCGAGACCGCCAAAATACACATCCTAAACCTTCAACATAACCATTATGTAATTGTCGATTTTGGCACATTGCCTCAAATTGCTGCAAAGTAATTTCCATTTCAGACCTTTTTATTATATGAACGAGAAATATTTGTCTAAAGTGGCAAATATACAACTCGTTAATGTTTTACTTATTCTTGATGATATTTACCGTCCAGTATTGTACCTTCATAGCAACCAATCCTTATGGCAAGCTGCATAAATAATGCTTTTTCTGTGAATATGCGATATAGCATGAGGCTAAAAGAGTATGGCTCCTTTGGCTTAACCCTCGTTCACTTTTACATTAAAGTGTGCAAGAGCTTGTCCGATTTCGCCACGCTATTGAGGATACTCATCTGATCGGACACCCATTCTTATCCAATACTCTTTCTTTTCTTTATTCAAATAAGTGAATAAATGATTTACAGATGGACATACATTATGCCCATCTGTAAATTCAAAATTATTCAATACTATTCTTGATGATATTCGCTTTCCCAAATAGCATCTTCCGGATTATCGCCTTTATGACCGGCAAGCTGTATCACGAAGCTTTTTGCCGGGAAATACGGTGTGATGTGGATGTCAAGAAGCACACGGTCTTTCTGATTCGGGTCTTGTTCAATCTTCATAACCTTGAAGCGTTCGATGAGCTTGTTCGGGCCCATTACACTATCGAGGAATTTCACAACCTGACCACGTAGATCTGCTTCCGTGCGAGTAGTCCAATTTTCAAATGCCCGACGGTTCAGGAAGTCAATCAGTACCTTCGTTATATAGTCGAATACACGAACTACGGAGTAGGTCTGCAAGCCAAGATTATCTCCATTAAATAATGTCTTGGCAGAGAAAGCCATAACCTTGCTGTACTCGTTCACCATCGGCACAAGACCCATACGTTCAAGCTCGGAAATCTCGCTCTTGCGAAGGTCGAAGCGTACACTTTCTACTTCATTAAGTCCACCAAATTTCTTTCCGGCTACTACCTGAGACATTAAGGTGTTGTATATTTTTCCGGCAAGTGAAGAAGATGGCGGAATATAAAGATTTTCTTCTTCTCCAACGCTTTCCTCTCTTTGACGACCAAGCAACCAGTTACAGGTCATAATAGTATTCGATTTGAACACATCTCCACTCGTATGATTGGCATTGAAGAATATATCTACTACATCGTCCGGAGTTTCAAGGTCTTGGAAGTCTGTAACAAGAAAAACCTTGTTCTCGTATGCCATTTTAGACCACTTATCCAAAATGGCATTTGAGCCTATATATCCAGGAACGACAAGCAAGGAGTAGTTGCGACGCAGGTCAAGACGGTCAAAATTCTGTTTGAGTTCGTTGCTAATGTGGTCAGCGAAAATGGTATTGTCCAAATCCTGAAGCTGCTCCATGGTCGCATTGACAATGGTGACATTCTTCACCTTATCACTTTCCGTGTTCTTGTAAAAGAACGCAATAGTGCGATATGCGCTTTCAAGTTCCCGTGTCCTGGCAAGAGCATTCTTCAAGTTATGATTAAGAAGGTTCTCGGCGTTTTCTGCGGTTTCTTTGGCCTTGTCCCGCATTTGTTCGGCAGTGTCATTCTCACGTAAGAGTTTGAGCCATACGCTTAAGCGATTAACCAAGGCCTTACGTTCATTTTCCCACTGTTCATCCGTGAGGAAGATGTTGCGACGGGCCTTTCGTGCCGGATTAAGATTGGAATACCCATCTATGATATTTTCAAGAAAAGCGAAGCCACCAAATTCTTTGAGTTTGTCTATTGCCGATGCAGATGACTTTTGCGCCTGTTGTGATACGACTTTCTGTGAGGTTGTCGTACTGGCTGTCTGTTGTTGAGTTTCCTGCTTCATCTTAGTAAAAGATTAAAGTTCTACTTTCTTTTGATTTGCCAGAATCTCCTCGATTGATGATTCAATCACGTCCATAATGGCATTTTTGACTTCCGGATTTTCAAGTGCTTTCTGTAAAGCGCGGTTGGAAGTAAGCTGGCGAGTTATTCTGACACCCTGCTCTTTCTCAATGTCAAGTTTACTCAAGAAATCACTCTTCTCTTTAATCTTCTTGGCTCCGAAGTCTCCAAGTCCGGTGAATGTCATGATTTCCTTGATTTCATTACCTTCCGCATCCACGTGGCATAAGTCAACTGTTGGTTCAAAACGTTGGAACACATCTTCAATGGTTTCCAAACCATACACGCTTTCCGGGGCCGCAGGAGCTTCATCTGTCAGTTTTTGAACTATCAAAGTTCGGTTGGAGGGGATTTCCGCGATGGATTCGTTCGCATCGACTTTTACTTCGTTGCCTCCAATTCCATAATTGTAGATTGCCATAGAATTTACTTTTTAATATCATACTTTTTTTATAGCTCTCTCTTGGTTTTGTGACCGTGCGCAATATATGAATTATTTCTGAAACCGTCAAATTTTTAGGAGCATTTTATTGGCATCTAACAAGGAAAAGAGTATATTTGCGAAATAGAATAAAATAAAAGAATAGTATGACTTACCTGAAAATGCCATTACAATTGCAATCGGCTGTTGCCAAGAAATTGCAAAGGTGTTCCTATCAGGAATCGATAGCCCAACACATCATGCTACTGATTCTTTCTCACCATGGGGAAGTTATCGGCCGAGAAGACTTTGGTTCCATGATATGGGACCTTGAGTTCAACCAACTTGTGAAAATCAGCGATTGGGAGGAAGGAGTAAAAAACTCCTTAATAAAAACGATAGAGAAATATGAAAAGAGACTACGGAATGTAGATGTGAACGTCACCCTTTTGGAAATAGAAGAAGAAAATATAGATAAAGTATCTCATATCCGAAGAAAGGCACAAATAACCGTGACCGGAATAATGGATAGAACCAACGAGAAATTCAGTTTTAACACCTCATTATATATAAGCCCTTTATCACAATAATCGAACTATGTCAGACAAGAAACAAATTGCAATAAAGGAACGAATATTAAAGCAGGCTATGGAGTTTTGGGGTGTATCCGATATACGCGATATGGACCCCGTGATAGATTTGCTGCTTGAAGTTTTTGCCCATGAGTCCAACAAGCTGCATCAAGAAATAGATCAGTCCGATTCACGGATACTTCACCGCCTGTCCAGAATACTCATAGGAAACAAATGGTCGCTGCCAAAGCCGGCCCATGCGCTTATGACTATTACCCCCAATCATGGGGAATGTTGCGAACTTGATGCCGAAGATCATTTTTATGCAGAGAAAAACATATTTGGCAAAGGAGATATTCAAGTCTTTATAACCCCTTTGTTTTCCTATAAACTGGTTGATGCAAAAGTCAAAGCAATCGCATACAACGATAGTATAAGGCATTCAACCGATAGCTTTAGCACTCCAACACGCTTCCTTGGCCCTAAAAACCGGATAGCGGATTATTGCGTCTGGGTCGGGCTGGATGTGTCTAAAGAAGTCCTGCAAAAAATGGACTCTGTAATGTTTTGTATCAAGCCTTCCGATATGGGGTTGCTTCCGTTTATGAATATGGCTTTCTTCTATGACTGCACAGGAAACCGATTGAATACAAAAACAGGCCTTCATGTTGAAGATCCATATAGTAATGCGCACTACTTTGATGAAATCCGCGATTTTTATAGTGACCTATATTTTAATGTGAGTATAAAAGATGCTTCCAAAGAGAAACATTCCTACCGGGAAATGTTTCCCGGTTATGTGGCCGACTGCGAGGTCCCGGATGACTCTGAGAATCTCTTTTGGGTCAAGATAGTCTTTCCGGAAATATTCACGAAAGAAAGTCTTGAAAATCTGGAAGTATATTTGAACACATTTCCGGTTGTAAACAGACAAATCGTTTACAAACAGCATAATTTCCGTTCCACCGGACGAATTATACCCCTGAAATGTCCGGACCGTACACAATTCTTGAACATACGCTCGTTTCAAGACAACAAAGGCCGGGAATATGTAAACCGACTGAACCAGTATGAGGAAAATCCGACAGGTATATTCAGCCTGTATTTTGGCGACCTTGAACGATTTGATTCGGACAGTGCCCGCTCACTAATTTCAAAAGTGTTACAATTAATGAAAGAAGACGGGAGTGCTTTTGCCTCAATGAATCCGGATGCACTTTCGACGCAGCTCAAAGAGTTGTTCAACAAGATAAATGATATAGAGAAAGGATTGGAGGCCACGCTAAAAGGAGATAACAAAATAAAGGCCTTTGTTTTAAGTGTCCCCCAAAAGGATGCGACCAATGCCGAGATAAAATATTGGGTGACTTCCGGTTCTCTGGCGAACGGTTTCAATGAACGCACACTGATACAACAATTCAACATAGAAAAATATGACGCTTCAGGCATCATGTTGCGCACTTGTATGCAAGGAGGAACAACGCATGATAGCGAACAGGAACTTATTAATAGTTTAAGGTACGGTCTGTTGTCCCGGGAACGGATTATATCTAAAGAAGACATCAAAAGCTACTTGTTGCACAAGCTGGGAAAACACGTTGAATCAGTCGAAGTCGGTAATGGCGTGACTATATCTCCTGACAGCAAAAAAGGATTAATCAGAGTGACAGAGGTCAAGATAAAGTTTGGACAATTTGATAAAGATGAAATTCCCAATCTGGAAGAATTGGCCCATTATCTTGAAAAAGATTTGACTGAACGCTCTGTATGTAATTCAAACTATAAAATCAAATTCGTATGAATGATAGCAATTATAGCCCAAGTTTGGTGTCTGCCCTTAAGATAGCAAGAGGAATGGCACTTCAAGACAAGCATAACACGTTCGGCGTGTCACATCTTGTCATGGCCATGTTTGCAGAAAACACGGGTCTAAAGGAAATTTTATCCTCGATGCAGAAGGATGTCGGCTACATAATGGAATGGTTTGACACCCACCGCGAAATGTATAGGTCCAGTGGCACTTCCACAGAAGAAGTGGAACCTGATGAAGAACTGTCAAAGGTTTTGGATGAATCCGAACGGTCTAAAATTAAATTAGGAGCGGATTCCATAGACTCCATCTGTGTGTTTACCGCCATATTGCGTGAAGGTGTCGTGTATTCGCATCAGCAGATAGAGATGCTGGATGTTTCGGAAGATGACATATTGTCCCACTACAATGCCCTTACCCCGTTGCATTCTTATCAAGGAGAGGAAATGCAGATAACAGCAAGCGTTCCTTATGCCGACAACCTAAAAAAGCAAGAAACCATCAATGCCGGTGGCTTTGTCGTCGGTAGGGAAAAAGAGGTCCGTACTATTTTAGAATGCCTCGAACGCTCAGAGAACAAGGGCATACTGATTGTCGGTGAATCCGGTATCGGAAAGAGTTCCATCATCAACGCCTTTGTCAAAGATATTTGTGAGAATGAAGATGAGATGTTAAAGCAAATATCTATTGTCGGACTCAATACGGCAAAACTGCTCGCATCAACCTCGTCTGAAACGGAGATAGCACAAAAAGTTGTCAATCTGATGCACAAGCTCAACCAATTGGAACAAGCTGTGCTGGTGATTGATGATTTACAGGTTCTTTTGGAGAACAGCGTATCAGGCAAAGCATCCACACTTATCAACATATTAAGTGCGCAAATCAGCGAGGGAGCCGCAAATCTTGTTCTCACACTCACGAACGATTCTTACCGGAAGAACATCGAAAAGCATCCGATAGAAGGGCGTCTTGATATCATAAAGATTGAAGAACTGGATACGGCTACACTTGAAAGTGCCATACAATTACATAAAAAAAGGATTGAAAACTATTACGAGCTGAGAATTTCAGATGCGTGTATTAAAGATTCAATCGCACTCTCCAAACGATATTTTAAGGAACGCAGCCTGCCATCTGCCGCCATCGACCTGCTTGACAGAACCGCTGCTGCCGTCCGGCTATGCAATAAGAATGCACGAGCCAGTGTTTCTGATTTGGAAGCGGATTTTGAGGAAATAAAGAGTCTCGACGAAAAAATATCTGAAGGGCCGCTTTACTTACTATACCGTTCTGTATTCAGCAAAATCAGTGTCGTATTGACCACCAAACTGTCAGACAACTATGTATGGGATAAAGAAGATGACATCGCGATAAAAGCAGGACGTTTGTCGGGCATCATCAAAGAATTAAAGGCACTATCCGACCAGTCTATTGAAGAGATACGCTCTTCGGAAATAGAGGCGATTGTAGCGGAGTGCACCAATATACCTATCGGAAAAATACAAGCCCGCGAGAAGGATCGACTTTTGAGCATCGAGAGCAAATTGCAAGAACGGGTCAAAGGACAGAACCGGGCTATTACGACTTTATCAGATGCCATTATAGAATCACGCAGCGGACTGAGTGACCCCAAGAAGCCTATAGGTTCATTCTTCTTCCTTGGCCCTACCGGAACGGGAAAAACAGAACTCACAAAATCACTGGCCGAGTTACTGTTTGATGACGAATCAGCCATGATCAGATTTGACATGTCCGAGTTCAAGGAAGAACATTCGGCTGCATTGCTGTATGGTGCACCTCCGGGATATGTAGGATATGAGGAAGGTGGTTTACTGGTCACTCAAATCAGACAGAAACCTTATTCGGTAGTGTTATTCGATGAGATTGAGAAAGCCCACAGCAGCGTTTATGATGTTTTCCTGCAAATGATGGATGAAGGCAAAATACATGATAAACTGGGCCGGGAAGGAGATTTTTCAAATTCCATAATCATTTTCACCTCCAATATCGGAAGCCAGTGGATTGTGGAACAAATACAATCCGGACATATTCCTGATTCCGGAAAGCTCATCGAGGTTATGGCACAGTATTTCCGACCTGAATTTTTGGGACGTCTCACCGAAGTGGTTCCGTTTGCGCCAATAGATGAAAATGTTGCCAAACAGATATTCAACCTCCATTTTGGAAGATTGCAAGAACAACTGATGAAACAGAAAAATATCCAGTTGAATTTGTCGGATGAAGCATTGCAACATCTGGCAAACAAAGGGTATTCTCCCAAATACGGCGCACGTCCGATTGCTGGAGTCATAAGAACTTATATCAAGAAGTCCGTATCTCGTCTGATTGTCTCAGAACAAATCAGGCCGGGTGACAACATCGTCATAAACTATCGAAACGGTGAACTGATATGGGAACAATGTTAGCGCAAAAGAAACCCTTGGAAAGCATCCAACGAAGTCAGGCAATAAACTTTGTCGCAGAAATCTTTTATGATGAACTTCAGTTTATTCTTGACCGGCGGCTGTTGGACCATACTATGGTTAATTGCCATGGTATGAACAGTCGTGTGAAATCCAGAGATGTATTAAGCGTTTCGGTACAGCATATCGCAACGACAAATGCCGACAAAGAATATATATTGCTGAATCTGGCAAGAAACAGCATCTACCATCAATTGCCGGAATTACTATTTCATCCATTGGTGCTTAGCACACCGGGCATGAGCAACAAGGAGATAGTTGAAGCCATCCGAGCCAATGAAAAACAGGATAAAGAGCTTATACAATTCTTTGCACCCTTTGATACAGAGTTTTTCAAAGAAAAGGTCCGTATCAATAACCGCCATCTGAATTTCTTTTCAGACCCGGACTCCAAGAAGAACTTCATCAAGATGATTGAAGTAATGGAAAATGTCGAACTATCCATTACTTCCCATCAGAAATATAAGCTGTTCCTATTCCTCTGCAATGCAGAACGGTATAAAGAGAACCTGCCTGCTATCGAGCAACTGCTTCTTATCGTTTTGGGATTGAAGGTGAAACTGCGACTGGAAGTCCATGAGATTAATGAAACGGTTTACCTTTCCGTCGGTTCCGGATGTGTCGGACAGACATTAGGCCTTAATGGTCTAATGATAAGTGAAACCGATGATTTGACGGCGACAATCATCCTTGATACTCCGACAGATGACTATGAGGAGGTAAAAACGCATCTATCCAATGTCCGCCGGATACTTGAATTTTTCATCCTTTCAACAAGAAATATCGAAGTTGATTATCTGGTACATGGAGAAACGGATTTTATACTCGGAGAAAACCGATTAGGATATAATATGAACTTATGAAAAATCTAATAATATGAAGATATTGCTATATTTCTTTGCACGTTATTTATTGGCTCCATTATTTGTAGCCGTGATGATATTTGTCTTGACCGGAATAAAAACGATCAAGAGCAAACTTAGCCTGAAGAAATTAATCATATTCATTCTTCTGGCTTCCATTGCTGTCTCTTTACCCAGCCTGTTCGGTTTCCTAAAAAACGAATACGTCTGGGGAGGCTTGACATTCACGATATTGTCCTATATCCTCCTTGGAGCATTGTTCTGCAAACTGTCAACCTCCGATTTGTTCGGAGCAATCGGTATTGGCAGTTCCCGAACAGCGGTCATTCTCACTCTAACCACAATATGCGCTTTAGGCGGATGGTGCTACTATCTGCTGTTTGAACTGATAAGCAAGCTACCTTATTCGCTATGGAACACAACAAATATCCTGTGGTTTGCAATCCCGTATCTGATTATGTACAGCAGAACCCTGTTCCTGGACATCCCGCATCCGATATATACCCCATGGGAATTGAGCTATGGTACCTTTGACCGGAAATATTGGGACAACATAGACAACTTCGGCTTCCGAACGGTCAAAGTCAAGATCAAACGGAATATAAAAGACCCGACATACGCTTCGTTGGTTGTCCGCCTACCCAATGAAATATCCCTTGGGAATTGGTTCAATTGGGTTATCGAAGACCAAAACAGGCGTTTCCCCCAAAACAAGATTGAAACAGAGAAGGAAGATATGCAAATCGGATGGATGTTCTATACCTCAAAATGGTTTAACTTCCCGTTGTTCATAAGAATACTTGACCCCACTCTGACGAGTGAGGGCAATAAGATTAAGAATAATCAAACGATATATATCCGGCGTGTACAAGTAGAAACAAAAACATCATAATATATGAAAACACTAACATATTTGCCTGTAAACTGGGTCAATGGTCTGAAGCTGACCAGCCAGCATTTCTTTGCAAACCAATATTGCCAAACGGAAGCTCTCAACCGCGAAGCAGGAAGGAGTCTGACCAGTTATAACTATGGTCTTGGAGAGGTCCTTGAAGGGATAGGTGACAATCTTGAAATAGAGATTTCAGGTGATACCATGTCCACTCTCTGTGTCCGCCTGAAAAGCTGCAACGCAATCACCAAAGGCGGTCTGCCCATCGTTTATTACGACGGTTTATACGGGGATGAGAAACCCTGTGCAACCATTTCAGAATCCGGTCTGCAAACCGAGGACAGCGAGTATATGGTACTAATATCCGTAGATCCGTATCACTTGATACCTGTCGGTGAACCGGACCCGGAAGAGGTGCCTTTGCATCACCCGTATGTCTTGCCGAGTATAAAACTCCATATCGTTCCCAAAAACCAAGTCAACAAATCTTTCTACAGCCAGAATTTTTTGCTGGTGGCAGAGGTATGCAGACAAGGGAATACCTATAAAATCAATCATCAATATATTCCACCGGTACAACATTCCGCTTGCCACGATGGGATTAAAACATTCATTTCCCAATTGGCACGTACCCTACAGTCGATAAAAGAAGACGTGAAACTCATTTACAGCAGGAATGTTGCTGACAAGCGTAGAGATACGCTTGCCAATAATACATTTGAGCTGTGTAAGGCTTTCTCGGCCTTTTACAACTCAAGAATCTTCTTTATCGAACAAATCGCCTTAGAGCAACCGCCGATATATCTTGTGCAGGCCGTGAATGAGCTTGCAAACGGTCTGAACTCCGCTCTTCAAAGTCTTTCCGAAACGGAAAGAGAACAATTGCTCCAATATTTCTATGAGTGGACCAATGTCACACCCTCTGAATTTATCACGAAGATAGAGAGCGTAACCAAGCTTATGTATGACCATACCAATATAAACCAATCATTGCAGACGGCAGGGGCATTTGTGACACTGCTCAGCAATATGTTCCACAAAATGAGTGAACTGGAATACATCGGAATGGTTCGTGAGAATATTATAGTAGGAGACGAAAGTCACGAAACAATAGAGGCTCAAAAGAAACGATCATGGTCGTTTATAGGTTGAGCGATTAAATCATAGCAAGTATGGAAGCAGAAAACAAAATAGCTCGTTTGAAAGCGAAACTCCGATTTACTTTGGTATTCGCTATCGCACTGATTGTGACCACAACCGGAGGTATCGTAACGATTGTGACTGCACAAAAGGGAATATCCCTTCTTGAAAGCAAGAAGGCCGAATATGACAATGTGTTCAAGAAACAGGCAGAACTTAACTTCCAGATAGAAGAATTGTTCCGGGACTTGAACAATCTGAAGACCAAGCGGCGAAATTCGAGTGAACACAAGCACATGCAAAAATTGATAACCAAAAAACGGTTATTAATGGAAAATGACATTGCGATGCAGGCCGATAAAAGCAAGTACGAAGTGTATAAAGCTATGCTTGAACAGATCCGTGTCATCCAATCATCAATGGATGACCTTGACCGCGAAAGCAAAAAGCGTGAAAGCAACATGGAGCAACTTGAAAAGTGTAGAATCAAATATCAGGAATTAACCAAGAATAAACTGACGAAGCCATGACAAAAGACGAAATGCTATGGGGAAACATCCGTTTCCTCCTGCTGCTGATTTTCTCAGTAGCCGCAATTTATATCATACTTTGCCGGTATATACTCAACGTACCGACAGAGGACAGTTCGGAGTTGATAAACGAAATCAACCATTCCGAACGCATTTTTGAAATCCAGCATACACATATGCAGCAAGCGCAGAACATCTGGAATGAGATTGACTCTCTGGACTTCAACATTCATCAGGTACAAAAGATGGACGAGGTGAAGGATGGGATTTACCAATTGCAGCATATATACAAGGAAAACAATATGAATACGAAATTCCTTTTCGGCGTGTTGTCCTCCAGAATGCTTAAATGCCAATTCGACATAAAAGAGGAATTGAACAGTCTGGTACATAACAATGCACTGATTGAACGGGATTTGGAAGAATGTAAAGCCAATTTATAAAACATTCGCGATGGATAATAAGAAAACTATAACAATCATCATATTGGGACTGGTTGCCATAGCAGGTATCCTTTTGTTTTTGTTCCTGCCTTCGAAGTCGCACCTTGCCAATATTGACTTTTATGTGTATGACACCAATGATAATTTTCATTATGAGGTCAATGAGCGGTTGGAGCTATTAGTCAACGATACGGCAGCGATTAAAGGCAAGCGGCTCATATGGGAAATGGGAAACGGTGATACACTGATGAGAAATACGGATGTGTCATACACTTACCGTAAGGCCGGCAAATATCTTATTACTTTGAAAATAGACGGAAAACACTCCGTAAACAAGTATATCAAAGTTATCTCAGGGCTGGAGCATGAGGCCATTGATTCCATACCCCGTATAAATGGAGTGTCAGAGGGTTATCAAGGCGAAGAACTGGTCTTTTCGGCAGAAGGCTATGGTATGGACACATGGCTATGGGAATTTGGAGAAAGCGGTACTGTGGACGCATACGAGCAGCAAGTCGTGTATTCGTATGATATTCCGGGAGAATACACCATCTCATTACAAACCAATACGACGAAATATCCGGTGAAGCACCGTATAACCATTCTCCCACGCTTTGAAAAAGCAGAGGAACTGGTCACGGTAGATTCGTTGGTACTGGTACAGAATGATATTAAAAAACACCTGCAAGCCATAGCTGATGCCAAAGTCTCACAAAGGTCGGTCTATTACGAACATACGAATTATATCCGTAACAAATATTTTTGCATTGATGCAGACCAGGTAGTGGTCGTCATCAATGATGAAAAATACAATGACTTCAACGGCTATTGCCAAGGACTGCATTTTCTTGAAAGCAACAGGAAAAAGCGTGTGAGTATTGATGATGTGAAAATTGACGATTTGAATTGCGTCAAGTCCATCCATGTGACACAAAGTTATATTGAAAAATGAAACAACTGAATCTCATACGAAATCTGTTTTCTGTGGCCGTGATGATTACTCTTGCGTGCAACGTATCTGCCCAAGTGTCCATCCGCGACAGAATACAAATAATGGATAGGGATATATTCAATTATCCGGAATCAACAGAAGCTCCTGTCAAAACAAAGAAAAGCAAGACAAACAGAATTGTCTATTCGGACAGGACCGGAAATCAAAGTTATGAAGACCCGTATTTCCAGCGTAAGCGGTCTTCACACGGGATTGGCACACCCTATTACATAGTAGGTGAAAAGAACGGAACCTACAAGCTCGTTCAGGCTGACCCAGACATTACAGGCAAGCCCAAGTCGATAATAGGCTTCCTGTATAACAGCAAGAGACACTTTAAGGAACCCCGTAAAGTCAATTATGCCGGATGGATACCATCGGAAAATGTACTGATGTACGACCATGCCCGTATCAATCCCCGCAACAACCAGCCGATAAGGTACCGTATAGGCATAAACAGCATTAACAAGCTGTTCGATATCCATCAATTCTTCAATGGAGATACCCTGAAAATATATGGAGAGCCGTTTTTGAAAACAACAACGGATGCGGTAGTTGTCAGCGGAGAGGTTGTTTACCTATACAAGTTGGACAAGAGCGGCAAATCCGCATTGATTTCCAATGTTCCCGCATTATCAGACAGTACCAAACGCTTTTTAGGGTGGGTTCCCGCTGACCTTCTTGCAGAAGTCGGCCAAAATGAGGTGTATCATATTGATTATTCACGATACCGTGATTCTTTGTTGTGTGCTGTCAACCTAATGTATCCCGATACGTTGGCATTACATAATGCGAATATTCAGGGTACGATGTTGTTCAACCTGGATGGAAACCCGGCAGGGCCTATGACGAATGGGAATATCCGGCTGAACTATCCTTTGTCCGTCTGGGACAAGAACTGGAATAAGATTATCAATATCAAAGGCGGAGACATCATGGTTTCCGATGTCCGAAAGATGGAAGCGGAAAACAAAAACGTGAACATACATCTACTGTTCAATGATGCCGACCTGCCTTATCTATCCCCATATATCAATGTGCTACAGAACCTAAAGCTGAAAATGAAGCCCGGGTATGACTACACTTTCTCGGCAACCTGCATATCCTCCAACGGAGAAAACAGACATTTGGCCCCAACCAAGGACTTTTCAGCCTGGCTCGGCTATATCAAACAATCCATTTCTTCCAAGCGGAAAAACGAACAAGAGGAACAATCATCGTTTTACGGTTTTGGCGGGGCTATCAAACAAATCTCCCGTTATGATAACGAAAGCCGTTTCAGCAACAATGTATTTGTCATTTTAGGGTCAAAACAAACTTTATCCTTGCACGAGCAACAACTCTCGTGGCTGGCAACCCAACCGGCAAGGCTTCTGTTTGCCCAGATAGACAGAGCGTCAGGCACTTCTTATCAAGACTTCCTATTGCAGGCCAAATCCATTCTGGACAGCCATTCTACGAAATACATAGACCATATATCCAATTATATCGCAGACAGCAGACTGGTAAAGACGGAGCTGTTCAAGAACATAGAAGCTACGGATGCCAACTTATACCTGTACGATGCTCCATACAACAGCCTTACGGTAGGAGGAATCTTATTCCCTAAAGGTAGAAACAGGCTGGAAAGCAACGCTTTGGAAACAGCCTTGGATTCCGTATTATGGCAATCTTTCGAAACGGACAGCCTACTGTTGCACTCACTTAAAGATTATGAGCGAAATATAGGTGTCCTAAGAAGCCGTCCCACATCCGAACTGACGCATATATTCCATCATACGGAAAATCCTGACAGTATGAGCCTTGACGATATAGATAGAAACAGCGTGAATGACACCTACTATATAAAGGCCTCCGTAGCGGACAGTATAATGGACGGGTACGAATATGGATATCTACTCGATGACAAGGAAGTGATGGAACTGCTGCAAAGCTACAGGGGACTGCTCCCGGAGTTCTCAGATAACATAGGGAAAAAGGAGCTAAGAGTGCTTCGCAAGCAATTTACCCGGCAAAAGAAAAGCATAAACAGAAGTTTCTATCGAAAAGTATTGCCCAGAAATCCATATTTGGCTCAAATCTTCTATTGTAAGACGGGAGTCATGGCCAATGACAGCCTTTTAAATTCAACAAAGGTGAAGAAACTGAAGAAAAGAAAGGTTGAACTGACGGACTTTAATAGTGGCTATACAGCCCTGATTTCAAAGATGAAGAGACTGGAAGACATGTATCAACGCAACCTTTTCAGACCTGTATTCATCGCCGGCAAGAAATATTATTTTATTCCGAAACAATTAATACTGTAAATAAAATGGAACCAACAAGAGAACAACTACAGGCAGAGATTCTTGAAATCCTATATCAGAAGTGCCTCCAGAAGCCAATATGGGTATCTTGTGCAGAAATATTTTGGAGCATCAGCAACCTCAAGGTATCAGAACGGAGTGTCAAGGACGTTCTTGACTGGCTGGTAAAAAACGACCTTGTAATTTATCAAGCGGATAAATACCAGATTGCCAAGCGCGAATTTATGGATATATCAAGACGTAAGGCTCTTGAAAAAAAAGAGACCGAAGAAAATGCCGAAGTCCAGACTGTGGAGTATGGAACATCCATTCCGCCTCACATGATGAACCATCATCCATGGCTTGAACGAGAGTACCAACAACCTGTCGCGAAATCATCAAACACAATGTTTGCCATCATAGCATTAATAGCCTTTCTGATCAGCGGCACACTTGTTGGCATACTCCTGTTCAACAGCTTCGCAACGGAACGGCGCAATAATGCAGAACTGACATACCTTCCGGACAGCATACAGGTTCCCTCGTTACAGGTAAGCACGCCCGGATATATCCGTGACGCATATACGACCAACCGCAACTTCAAGAACATCCAAACTTCGCTGGATACACAGCAACGGATTAATGCTGAACTTATGGATATCTGCAAGGCACAACAATCCCAGATTAATATACTGACAACTTGCTCCAAACAACAAGCGGCGGACATCGAACATTTGGAAAAGGAACGGAAGATCTATACATGGATGATTGCCCTTGCACTCCTGGTATTAAGTTCATTGCTCATCTGCCGATATGGACGTAAGAATTAGGATATACGCAAACATTCAGACTGCATAGTCAATCTGCTAACGGTATCTGCCACTTTCATGCGGTGGATACCGTTTTTCTGCATTCCGGCAGCAGTTTACTTTCCGACGGTTTCGTCCGTTCCTGATGAAACTTCTTCTACAAGTGTTATTGTACAATGCCAGGAATCAATTTAATAGCGACACATCATCAACGGGGCGTGTTTCTAATCATATAGGACAGTGGCTTTATACACGAACATTAGTTTAAAACGTGTTAAAATGAAAACAACAGCAAAAAAACGCGCTAAAAAATTTGGAAAAATGAATATAAGCACTTATATTTGCTCACATCAAAGATGATGTTTTATTTTCTTCTCTTTTTCCCATAATAAAACTGAGTCATCCGGAGGCTGAGAGGAAATTTCAAAAAATCGTTTTTGAGGTTTTCTCTTTTTTGCATCTATACCGGTTAGGGCGCAAGGACGGAGAAACCGAAGTAAAATAATTAAGTTTAACCCATTAAATCCAAGTATTATGGCATTTAGAGCATCATTGGAACTTAACAACAAGGAATTTGACGTCCTTTATTCAAACTATGAGTTTAGTCGTAACACAGACCCTAAAGGTATGCCCTCTTCAAGCGTATTAGGTGGTAGAGTAAAAGCAACCATCGAATCAACAGAAGACACTTCGGTCATCGAAGCGATGTTGAACAGCCCTTTCAAACCTGTAGAAGGAAAGATTATCTACAAAAAAACGGAGGAAGATGCCAAGATGAAGGAGATCCAGTTCAAGAACGCATACATCGTTCACTACTCGGAAACTCTGGACGCGAACAACGATGTGCCTATGACAATCACCATTACGTTCTCCGCTGAAGAAATCATCGTCGGCAGCGCAGCTCTTGACAACCGTTGGCCGAAGAAATAAATCGGCGTACATAGGTAAATCCTAAATCAAAACATTTGTCAGGCCGTCCGACGGACTTCCGCCGGGCGGCTTTGGCAATTTGGATATAAACCGTCAAATATAATGCCGCCATGCTGGAACAAAAAAAAGTCACATTGGAAATAGCCGGCATACCCATGCCGTCGTTTGTGCAGTTGATGCTCAAACAGAGCATCAATGAGCATCACTACTTTGAGATAACACTGGATATCCAAGCCATAGAAGCCTATGGTGTGGAAATCCCGGAGGCGTCAAAAGACTGGGTTGGGAAAAAAGTAATCATGGACTTCGGCGGCACTATTTTTGTCGGCGTGGCCACCATGGTGGGACTTCATCGTTCCGGTGGAACACACGGAAATATAAAAGTGACGGGATATTCGTCAACATTCCTACTGGAGTCAGACCACACTTGTGCCTCATGGTGCAACAAATCCTTGTCTGACATCGTTAAGGAACTTACAGACAAGGCAGGAGTACAAGCTCTTGTCAATCCGGAAACGAAATCGAAGCTGGAATACGAATGCCAGTACGAGGAAACCAACTTCAGATTCATACAACGGCTTGCCCGCCAATATCAGGAATGGCTCTACTACGACGGACAGAACCTTGTATTCGGGAAGCCACAGGCCGGCTCGACGACCAAGCTGACATACGGCGAGGAACTATCCGTGCTCGATGTCTGCTCGCAGACACTTGCCCGACCAATAAAGGGAAGTTCTTACCATTCGGTGAACGACCAGACCTATAACGGCCAATCCCCCGATACCGCAGCCGGACAAAACACATTGGGACAAGCGGCCTTTGACTCGTCATTGGCTTTGTTTACCGCTCCCGCTGTCCAACGGGCGGAACCGCGCATAACCAATAAGGGTGAACTTGACGCCTATTTCCAACGCAGGCAGCAAAGCGACAGCGCCGCATCCAGTTTCATCACCGGGGAAAGCGATTGCCGCATCCTCACGGTGGGCAGTATCATAGATGTTCATACCGCTATCCATACAGGAATAGGTATCCACGTAAAAAATAGCATCGGTACCTATATCATTACAGAAATAACCCACGTAGCCGGTATGGGTGACAGTTACCAGAACTATTTCACCGCACTTCCGTCCTCTATTCCCACCCTTCCATGCCCGGATGTACCTCTGCCTGTCGCTCATACACAGCAGGCCGTGGTTGTCAGCAACGAGGACCCGAAAAAGTTAGGCCGCGTCCAAGTCAAGATGAACTGGCAGACCGGCCCGATGCAAACCTCGTGGATACGGGTGCTCACTCCTGACGCAGGTACAAGCGACAAAGTGGCCACAAACAGAGGATTTGTATTCATACCCGAAAAGGGAGACCAAGTCATGGTGGCATTCAGATATGATGACCCGAACCGTCCGTTTGTACTTGGCAGCTTATTCCATGGAAAGTCAGGCACCGGTGGCGGCAGTTCAAACAAAACAAAAAGCCTGACTACCCGCAGCGGTTGTACCATAACGCTTGATGATGAAAAAGGAAGCGTTATGATGAAAGACAAGGAAGGCAACAGCTATACGGCAGACGGAGAAGGAAATATCACAATATCTGCCTCTAAAAGCATCACCTTATGTGTTGGAGAAAACAAAATAATGATTGATAGCGAAGGCAATATATCATCTAATGCGGAAAAGGACATAACAGAATCCGCGGGTGCCAATATTGCGCAATCAGCAGAAAATATTGATTGTACAGCAGGCAGCAATTATAATATCTCCAGTACTGATTTTACAGCAACCGGCAGCAGCAGTGCCACGGTCAGCGGTACAACAAAGGCTACGATAGATTCTTCCGGAACCACAGCCGTAGCCGGAACTATTGTCAAATTGAATTAACAGCATATGAGCAACGCCATACAACAAATAGCAGACAAGATGCTCTACCAATGGGAAGATGCAGTCAGGAAACCGGTCAAGTTAATCCGTATCGTCATCAATCCGGGAGACGAAAGTATGCTTGATGCTTTCTATGACTATATGCTTGCCCTTGATAGCGAAGAGGAAGATATGGTGTTCCTCATAGAACTTCCGTTCAGTTCCAGAACCGATTTCTCAAAAGATGTTGTAGGGTATATTGCACAACAAGTAGAATACTGGAATAACTCAAAGAAACCCGAAGATATTGTCTTTGAACGTGTTGATTGGATAGCTGATTATAAGTCGGAAGAAGCGGAAAACGATGCCTCCGTCGCAGTTGCCAACTTCAACAAGCTGACAGAATCCCTTGTAAAAGGGACTGATATGAAATGCAGTTTTGTCTTTAACCTAAAGAACACATACGACTATGACGGATGTCGTGAATGGTTTGAAAAGGCTCTTGCTCTGCCATTCCACAAGCAAATGGTATGGGGGATATCCGACATAAAAGACTATGAACAGTTTGGTAAACTAATGGCCAAACACTCCAATGACGCGGTGTCTATTTATCCACCAATAGATTTAGACGGTGCAATGGAGCAACTCGCGGAACAAGCGGCGAATGAAGATAAGAGCGACCCGGCAGCCTCGAATTTCAGGCTGGCATTAATCAAACTGATGAACAGTGTGAAAAAAGGGAACGCAGCGCAAACAGAGGAATTTGCGAAGAAATGCCTCGATATCGCTCTCGAAAATGTGAAGAAAGACATTAACTGGATCAGTCAATTTGTAACCGTATATACAATTCTATATACAGACCAGATTTCCCGTAAGGACTACAAGACAGCCATGTACTTTGCCGACAAAGCCGTAGAAGCCGCTGAAATCGGGGAAGAAAAATTAGATCCCTCTTTAGCTTGCCGATTGCTCGGAAACACCTTATTGGGGAAAGCCTCCATCTATGTACGAGAGTCGCTTTGGAAAGAAGCGGCAGAGACGTACTATCGCGGTGCTGAAGCATATTCCAGATGCAACGATTACCTAATGCAAAGTGAAGCATTGAGATTGTGTGGTTGGTGCCGGGAAAATAATTATGAGAAATCGTTAGCTGCGGAATGCTATGTGGAAGGTTTCAGACTTTCAGATAAACTTTCCATAGACCTGATAAAAAACTCCTCTTATCCTCTCCTGTTATTAAGCCTGTTAAACAGTTCGGCACGCTCCAAGCTGGTCAGTGACGATGAAATAAATGAAGTTCTGACCAAAGTGTTAGGAGATAACTGGGAGAATTATTTGTATGAGTATAAAAGAAATTTAGGAAAATACAATGGAATGGCTGAACAACATATTGCGAAATCTTGAAGGGCTGTTCACTAATGCAACCGAATATGCCTATGCGAACCCTAAAGTGGGGTACTTAGTAGTAATCTTTCTGCTATTGGTTTGGCTTGTCGGACTGATATTCGACTGGAAATGGACATACGCCAGACCCGGAAGCTGGGGAGGAAATTTCTTTCTTGACTTATTGGGTCCAACCGGATTCCGATTTTGGCTCGGTGTAATTATTGTGATTGCCATTGTTGCATCTGCCTATTTGTATTTTCGAGTTAAATAACGATAAAAACTGACAGTTATGGCGGACACAGGCTATTTCGACAGCGTAAGTGCAAACCTAAAGACCGGCGTAGGTGCGCAGGTCAAGGGTATCTCGGAAGGCGTCAAGGCGAACTCCGATGCCGGTGTGTCACCGTCCGTCAATGCCCTCGACACGGGCGTCAAGGCGGCAGCCGCCATCGGCGGTCTTGCCGACGGCCTGAGCGAAGCCGCCATGCTTCCCGTACTGGGTGCCATGGGCATGAAGGGTATGGCCTGCCTGCCTATCTCCAAGCAGCTCGACCCTGTCATCGGCGTGGACATCCACCTCGTGACGATACCCCCGTCCCCCGTCGTGCCCATGCCTCACCCTTATGTCGGGGTTCTCCTCCGTCCGCAGGACTTCATCGCGGCGGCGGTCTCTTCGTTCATCCCCCCGCCACCGACAGCGGAACAGACGGGCGACGCCGACAGCGCGAAGCTCGCCGAGGTGGGCCACACCGTGCTGACGATGGCCGTCGGGATGCTGGGCGCCACCGTCAAGATAGGCGGCTTCATCCCCCGCGCGGTCGCATCCACACCCACGCGGAGCATCCCGCACATCCCCATGGGCGCAGGCTGGGCGGCCCCTTCAGCGGCGATACCCAAGAACAACGGCCACGCCTTCATGGGCAGCCTGACGGTACTTGCCGACGGGATGCCCTTCTCGGGCGGCGGCGCGCACCTGCACCTTGACTGCAACGACGTGGGCATACCGAGCGTGCACAAGGTTCCGGGCATGTTCCTGCCCACGGGTGTCATCAACCCGATACCTCCCGCCAGACAGATACTCACCAGCCCGGTTCCCGTCCCCCTCAACCCCATGGCGGCACTCGCCCGCAAGTGCACGGGGGCGTTCGGGCGTTTCTACAAGAAAAAGACCAGGAAGCTGGCGGACAGGCTGCACAGCAAGGTCAACAGGACGATAAAGAGCGAATCCCTGAAGAACATGCTCCACAAGGCCATCTGTACGGTCACGGGCCACCCGGTGGACGTGGCCAGCGGCACGTTCTTCACCGACGAGGAGGACTTCTGGCTCGACGGCCCGGTGCCCCTGTCATGGGAGCGCACGTGGTACAGCCGCAGCGACTACCGGGGTCCTCTGGGCAACGGGTGGCACCACGCCTACGACATGGGCGTCGTCGCGGACACGGAAGAAGGCACGCTGACGCTCCGCATGAGTGACGGCATCCCGGTGGCCTTCCCCCTGCCTACATCGGAGGAACCCTCGTTCATCCTCTCCGAGCGCAAGGAAGCCCGTCTGGAACAGGACGGCGGCTACTGCGTGTGGGACATGGCCGAGGACCTCTACTACCGCTTCACGCGCAAGGAGTACGATTCCGTGCGCCTGCTTGAGAGCGTGACCGACTGCAACGGCCTGGGCATCCGCTTCGACTACACGAAAGAGGGCCTGCTGCGCTCCATCACCGACAGCACGGGCCGCCGCCTGAGGGTGGAGCACGACACGAGAAGCGGACGCATCCTTGAGATATGCGGCCCGCATCCGGAAGATCCGGAGAAAGAGATTACCCTCGCCTCCTACGAGTACGACGCCGACGGCAACATGACCCTCCAGCGCAACGCGGCGGGCGACGTGATGACATACGAATATGCCGGAAGGCTCATCGTGAAGGAGACATGGCGCAACGGCCTTGCGTGGTACTTCGAGTACGACGGTACGGGCGTGGGTTCGCGCTGCGTGCACACGTGGGGCGACGGCGGCATATACGACCACAGGCTCACGTTCCGGGAGGGAGTGACCGAGGTGCTCGACAGCCACGGAGAACTGACGGTGTACCACCACCGCGGCGGCCTTGTGTGGAAGAAGGTCGATGCCAACGGAGGGGAACACCTGTGGCGTTATGATGACAGCCGCCGGCTACTCGCACAGACGGACCCGCTCGGTAACAGCACCCTGTACAGATATGACCGCTGGGGGAACTGCACCGACAGCTCCGACCCGTGCGGCGGCAGCGTGTCCGCCGTGTATCCTGCCAAGGGGAACCTGCGCAACCGTCCCGTATCCGTTACCACGCCGGACGGCGGCACGTGGGAGTTCGGCTATGACCGCTCGGGCAATCTGGTGAGCCGCACCAACCCCGAAGGTGCCGTCACGAGGATGACCTACCGCAACGGTGCGGTGGCATCGGTGAAAGACCCCTACGGCGTGGTGACGAGGCTCGCCTATGACCGTTTCCATAACCTCACGGAAGCCTCCGACAGCCGGGGGAACACCTCGCTGTACGGCTACGACCTGCTGGGCAGGTGCGTGAGCGTCACCAACCCCAAGGGTGCGGTGCAGAAAAGGGAATACGACCCCGTGGGCCGCGTGGTGCGCGTGCTCGACTTCGACGGCAACGACATACGCCTGTCCTACGACGGGATAGACAACCTCACCGAATACCGTGACAACGTCCAGCACGTGGAGTACGGCTACTCCGGCATGTGGAAGCTGACAAGGCGCCGCGACCACCGGGGCGTGGTGAACTTCCGCTATGACCGGGAGGAACGCCTGCGCCGTGTGACAAACGAGAGGCTCCAGAGCTACGAGTTCGCCCTCGACGCTGTGGGAAACGTCACCGCCGAGAAAGGCTTCGACGGGGCCGTCCGTCGTTACCTGCGTGACAGGGGCGGGCGCATCATCAGGGAAACGCTGCCTTCGGGAATGGAAAGGGAATACGGCTATGACGCCTGCTCGCGCGTGACGCGCGTCTCATACCCCACGGCCGGCGCCCCCGACCAGACCTACGCCTATGGGCTGTCCGGCAGGCTGGTGCAGGCATCGAGGGGGGAAAGCACGGTGGAGTTCGCGTACAACTCCCTGGGACTTCCGGTCCGGGAAACGGCCGACGGCAACACCATACTCCGCACCTACGACCATACCGGCAGGATACTCACGCTCGACAGCACGGCGGGGGCCTCGCTGCGCTACACCCGCAACGGCTACGGGGAGCTTGAGGGGTTCACTGCCACCGGCGGCAGCGACGGTGCTGGCTCGTGGGAATCGGCACACCGCCACGACACGCTGGGCTTCGAGGTGGAACGCATCCTTCCGGGAGGCATTGTCCGCTCGTTCGCCTATGATGACATAGGCCGTCTGGTGGATGCCCGCACACGCAAGGACTCGCGCACACGGCATATGCGCCGCTACCGCTGGGGCGTCGCCGACAGGCTGTTGTCCGTGGAGGACAGCAGGCGTGGCGAGACCCGCTACTCCTACACCCCGACGGGGCAGCTCGAAAGGGCGGAATACCCCGACGGCAGGGAGCAGTGGAGGAAGAGCGACCAGACGGGAAACCTGTATCCCGACCCGGACATGAAGTTGCGCCGCTACCTCGGTGGCGGACGGCTGGAGCAGGACGGTGAGTGGCACTGCGAGTACGATGCTGACGGCAACCTGACGGAACGCTACCTCGGCACGGGAAGGTGGCTTGACGGCAAGAAGGACCGCTGGAGATACCGGTGGAACGCCGACGGCTCTCTGGCAAAGGTGGTGCGGCCCGACAAGAGGGAGGTGGAGTTCACATACGACGCGCTCGGGCGCAGGCTCTCCAAGAGCTTCGGCACGACTGTGACGCGGTGGGTGTGGAACGGCAACGTGCCGCTGCACCAGTGGAAGCAGCATAGGGAATACTCCGTCATGGAGGACAGGTGGCACACGGACACGGAACGCCGCGACATGACGGTATGGCTCTTCGACGAGGACTCCTTCGTGCCGGTGGCAATGATAAAGGAAGGCAGGTCCTACTCGATACTGACCGACCAGCTCGGAACGCCGACGGAGGCATACGATGCTGATGGCAACGAGGTGTGGAGCCGCATGCTCGACATGGACGGGAACGTCATCGGGGAGACGGGCAACAAGGGGATGGTACCGTTCCTGTTCCAGGGACAGTATTATGACCGGGAGACAGGGCTGGCGTACAACAGGTTCAGGTATTATTCACCGAAGATGGGTATGTATGTCTCACAAGATCCGATTGGACTTGATGGTGGAATACTGAATCTGTATGGATATGTTGATGACACAAATGTGTGGATTGATATTCTGGGACTTTCGAAACAAAGTTATAGTCAGCAGCAAGGCATTAATAAAGCAAAAGATGACTTGAGGCGTAATGGATTTGATATTATCGGTGAAGAAATTACAATGAAAGTGAATGGTAGCAGAATTAGAGCCGATATTATAGCTAAAGATGGCCATGGCAAAACACATATATTTGAGGTTAAGCATAAGAAAGGCAGACTTACTAAAAATCAAAAAAAATCGGGAGTCTATTCAATGTCTTCACAATCAAATACTACTACACATCTTGGTGGAGGAACTATTAAGGTCTCACAAGGCACAAGTGGCACATATACTATTGATACAGGAAGTGAGTTAGGAAAAGTATTAGGTGGTAGAGGAACCTCTGATACAGCTGTATTCCATGTTTTAATATATAATTAGTATGAATGAAGTAAAAAAAATAGTAAAAGCAGAGCTAAAAAAGCAGAGTGTTAATTTTGCTTTTGGGAATATTATTTCAAAGTACAAAAGAGAATCTATTGTATTCTTAGATAGTAATTCTGAGGTAGGATATATCGGATATACTTTTGTGTCTTCAAAATATGCTGATTATAATTCTTTATTTGGGATATTTTTGTCTTGCCGTTTTGGTCTGGAAATGTCTGGAACAACAGAACTAACAAAAATAATAGAAAAATTAAAGTTGTCCTTTCCTCCAATGGCAAAATTACCACAGTGTTATTTTGGCTTTACCTCACTTTATTTTTCACCTTTAAAATTCTATAACAATGGAACTATAAGTTTTTATGAAAATGATGACATTGTGAACAAATGTATTGAATTAACTCAAAATGTCAATGATATATTCATTCCGTATATATATAACTTTATAAATGTTACTCCAGCATTAACTAATGACATATTAGAATATCCATATAATTATGGATATCCTTTAACTTGTATTTTAATTCAATGTATTTTGAATCATAATTATAGTGATATACCTTATTTAGTAAAGCTTGCACGAGAAAAAAAGATGTATGACTCTACATCCAATAAGATAAATGAGATTATAGAAAAATTAAATAGGTATTTTGGTACAAATATAGACTGCTAATATATGGCGGACACAGGCTATTTCGACAGCGTAAGTGCAAACCTAAAGACCGGCGTAGGTGCGCAGGTCAAGGGTATCTCGGAAGGCGTCAAGGCGAACTCCGATGCCGGTGTGTCACCGTCCGTCAATGCCCTCGACACGGGCGTCAAGGCGGCAGCCGCCATCGGCGGTCTTGCCGACGGCCTGAGCGAAGCCGCCATGCTTCCCGTACTGGGTGCCATGGGCATGAAGGGTATGGCCTGCCTGCCTATCTCCAAGCAGCTCGACCCTGTCATCGGCGTGGACATCCACCTCGTGACGATACCCCCGTCCCCCGTCGTGCCCATGCCTCACCCTTATGTCGGGGTTCTCCTCCGTCCGCAGGACTTCATCGCGGCGGCGGTCTCTTCGTTCATCCCCCCGCCACCGACAGCGGAACAGACGGGCGACGCCGACAGCGCGAAGCTCGCCGAGGTGGGCCACACCGTGCTGACGATGGCCGTCGGGATGCTGGGCGCCACCGTCAAGATAGGCGGCTTCATCCCCCGCGCGGTCGCATCCACACCCACGCGGAGCATCCCGCACATCCCCATGGGCGCAGGCTGGGCGGCCCCTTCAGCGGCGATACCCAAGAACAACGGCCACGCCTTCATGGGCAGCCTGACGGTACTTGCCGACGGGATGCCCTTCTCGGGCGGCGGCGCGCACCTGCACCTTGACTGCAACGACGTGGGCATACCGAGCGTGCACAAGGTTCCGGGCATGTTCCTGCCCACGGGTGTCATCAACCCGATACCTCCCGCCAGACAGATACTCACCAGCCCGGTTCCCGTCCCCCTCAACCCCATGGCGGCACTCGCCCGCAAGTGCACGGGGGCGTTCGGGCGTTTCTACAAGAAAAAGACCAGGAAGCTGGCGGACAGGCTGCACAGCAAGGTCAACAGGACGATAAAGAGCGAATCCCTGAAGAACATGCTCCACAAGGCCATCTGTACGGTCACGGGCCACCCGGTGGACGTGGCCAGCGGCACGTTCTTCACCGACGAGGAGGACTTCTGGCTCGACGGCCCGGTGCCCCTGTCATGGGAGCGCACGTGGTACAGCCGCAGCGACTACCGGGGTCCTCTGGGCAACGGGTGGCACCACGCCTACGACATGGGCGTCGTCGCGGACACGGAAGAAGGCACGCTGACGCTCCGCATGAGTGACGGCATCCCGGTGGCCTTCCCCCTGCCTACATCGGAGGAACCCTCGTTCATCCTCTCCGAGCGCAAGGAAGCCCGTCTGGAACAGGACGGCGGCTACTGCGTGTGGGACATGGCCGAGGACCTCTACTACCGCTTCACGCGCAAGGAGTACGATTCCGTGCGCCTGCTTGAGAGCGTGACCGACTGCAACGGCCTGGGCATCCGCTTCGACTACACGAAAGAGGGCCTGCTGCGCTCCATCACCGACAGCACGGGCCGCCGCCTGAGGGTGGAGCACGACACGAGAAGCGGACGCATCCTTGAGATATGCGGCCCGCATCCGGAAGATCCGGAGAAAGAGATTACCCTCGCCTCCTACGAGTACGACGCCGACGGCAACATGACCCTCCAGCGCAACGCGGCGGGCGACGTGATGACATACGAATATGCCGGAAGGCTCATCGTGAAGGAGACATGGCGCAACGGCCTTGCGTGGTACTTCGAGTACGACGGTACGGGCGTGGGTTCGCGCTGCGTGCACACGTGGGGCGACGGCGGCATATACGACCACAGGCTCACGTTCCGGGAGGGAGTGACCGAGGTGCTCGACAGCCACGGAGAACTGACGGTGTACCACCACCGCGGCGGCCTTGTGTGGAAGAAGGTCGATGCCAACGGAGGGGAACACCTGTGGCGTTATGATGACAGCCGCCGGCTACTCGCACAGACGGACCCGCTCGGTAACAGCACCCTGTACAGATATGACCGCTGGGGGAACTGCACCGACAGCTCCGACCCGTGCGGCGGCAGCGTGTCCGCCGTGTATCCTGCCAAGGGGAACCTGCGCAACCGTCCCGTATCCGTTACCACGCCGGACGGCGGCACGTGGGAGTTCGGCTATGACCGCTCGGGCAATCTGGTGAGCCGCACCAACCCCGAAGGTGCCGTCACGAGGATGACCTACCGCAACGGTGCGGTGGCATCGGTGAAAGACCCCTACGGCGTGGTGACGAGGCTCGCCTATGACCGTTTCCATAACCTCACGGAAGCCTCCGACAGCCGGGGGAACACCTCGCTGTACGGCTACGACCTGCTGGGCAGGTGCGTGAGCGTCACCAACCCCAAGGGTGCGGTGCAGAAAAGGGAATACGACCCCGTGGGCCGCGTGGTGCGCGTGCTCGACTTCGACGGCAACGACATACGCCTGTCCTACGACGGGATAGACAACCTCACCGAATACCGTGACAACGTCCAGCACGTGGAGTACGGCTACTCCGGCATGTGGAAGCTGACAAGGCGCCGCGACCACCGGGGCGTGGTGAACTTCCGCTATGACCGGGAGGAACGCCTGCGCCGTGTGACAAACGAGAGGCTCCAGAGCTACGAGTTCGCCCTCGACGCTGTGGGAAACGTCACCGCCGAGAAAGGCTTCGACGGGGCCGTCCGTCGTTACCTGCGTGACAGGGGCGGGCGCATCATCAGGGAAACGCTGCCTTCGGGAATGGAAAGGGAATACGGCTATGACGCCTGCTCGCGCGTGACGCGCGTCTCATACCCCACGGCCGGCGCCCCCGACCAGACCTACGCCTATGGGCTGTCCGGCAGGCTGGTGCAGGCATCGAGGGGGGAAAGCACGGTGGAGTTCGCGTACAACTCCCTGGGACTTCCGGTCCGGGAAACGGCCGACGGCAACACCATACTCCGCACCTACGACCATACCGGCAGGATACTCACGCTCGACAGCACGGCGGGGGCCTCGCTGCGCTACACCCGCAACGGCTACGGGGAGCTTGAGGGGTTCACTGCCACCGGCGGCAGCGACGGTGCTGGCTCGTGGGAATCGGCACACCGCCACGACACGCTGGGCTTCGAGGTGGAACGCATCCTTCCGGGAGGCATTGTCCGCTCGTTCGCCTATGATGACATAGGCCGTCTGGTGGATGCCCGCACACGCAAGGACTCGCGCACACGGCATATGCGCCGCTACCGCTGGGGCGTCGCCGACAGGCTGTTGTCCGTGGAGGACAGCAGGCGTGGCGAGACCCGCTACTCCTACACCCCGACGGGGCAGCTCGAAAGGGCGGAATACCCCGACGGCAGGGAGCAGTGGAGGAAGAGCGACCAGACGGGAAACCTGTATCCCGACCCGGACATGAAGTTGCGCCGCTACCTCGGTGGCGGACGGCTGGAGCAGGACGGTGAGTGGCACTGCGAGTACGATGCTGACGGCAACCTGACGGAACGCTACCTCGGCACGGGAAGGTGGCTTGACGGCAAGAAGGACCGCTGGAGATACCGGTGGAACGCCGACGGCTCTCTGGCAAAGGTGGTGCGGCCCGACAAGAGGGAGGTGGAGTTCACATACGACGCGCTCGGGCGCAGGCTCTCCAAGAGCTTCGGCACGACTGTGACGCGGTGGGTGTGGAACGGCAACGTGCCGCTGCACCAGTGGAAGCAGCATAGGGAATACTCCGTCATGGAGGACAGGTGGAATACGGACACGGAACACCGCGACATGACGGTATGGCTCTTCGACGAGGAGTCCTTCGTACCGGTGGCAATGATAAAGGAAGGCAGATCCTACTCGATACTGACAGACCAGCTCGGAACGCCGACGGAGGCATACGACACCGAGGGCAACGAGGTGTGGAGCCGGGTGCTCGACATGGACGGGAACCTCATCGGGGAAACGGGCAACAAGGGAATGATACCGTTCCTGTTCCAGGGGCAGTATTATGACCGGGAGACAGGGCTGGCATACAACAGGTTCAGGTACTACTCGCCACAGATGGGCATGTATGTCTCGCAAGATCCGATTGGGCTTGGCGGAGGAATACTTAATCTGTATGGATATGTTGATGACACAAATGTGTGGATTGATTCATTTGGTCTTGACTGGAATTATGTACTTATCAACTCTAAAGAAAATGTATTTTACTCAGGTAGAGCTTCTGATAATGCGAATCTAAGCGATGTCGCTCGCAGACATGCTGGCACAAAAGGTGCTGATGGTACTCGTTTTGGAAATGGAGATACACTTGTTCAAATTACTAAACCCCAAATAACATCTTATGCTGCTGCAAGAGGGGTTGAACAATTTGGTATAATGAACTCTTCTACTCCATTGTTAGGGTATCGGAGTACGAATGTAAGAGGCAATAAAATTGCAGGAATTAGCAGCAGTAATAGAAATATTGAAATATATATGTCTGAAGGAGAATCTGTAATAAATGGTAAAACATTAGCTGATATGATTGCAAAAGGGAAAAAAATGACCTTTGAAGAATACCAGACAAAAAAAACATATAAAAAATAGATTTAAATTTTATGACATCACATAAATGTTTACATAATCAGAGTATTGAGGAGTTAGCGTTCCAATATAGCAGATGTATGAATGAAAAAAATAAAATTGTATCATTTTTTTTGGCAAGTTTATCTACAAAAAAAATGATATGGAGAAGTTTTTTACCTGCATTTGTGATTGCTCGTACTTATCCTATACATGTGTTTGAAGCTGGTGATAAAACCGATATTTGGAATAATCCCATATGTCGGATTTGTTTACAGAGTGAAAATTGGGGATTGAAAGAAGACAAATATAATTTTTATTTAAAACAAGCAGAATTAGGGGGGGGAATTAATGTCCCAACAATAGGATTTTATATAGTTCTATTATCAGAGTTCAATAAATTAAAAGATTATTACGCATACCCAAATTATGAGGATATATCTATTTTTTCTCATATTATGTTATATCTTACTGAAGCAAAAGAATCAGAATCTCTAAAAAAAGATATATTAAAAAAAATAAAATCTATACCTGGCTTTCATAGTAATGTTTTCCAATGCCAATGTCTTCTACAGACATTAGGCTTTTGTGGAATATTAGAAACGGAACAACACAAGAGTCCATTTCATGAATATGTAAATCTATCTTTTGCACCTAAAAAAACACATAATTCTGACTGGGCCTATCCCGTTGATTTTTGGACACCATTAGATGGCATAAATAAAAAAGCTTTTGAATATTGGTTTGGGGGATACCCTCCATTAGAAAATTATTGG
>OMFQ01000276.1_pt1 | contig 34917 bp, 28 predicted proteins | sample 1645671 | NCBI WGS metagenome assembly OMFQ01 (sample SAMEA103958119, study PRJEB25191) | human gut metagenome | biome: human-associated habitat [ENVO:00009003]; feature: intestine environment [ENVO:2100002]; material: feces | place: Germany | collected 2013/2015
CCACCTCTTCCTGCGTCAACTCTTCATCCGTAAATTTCCGCATACTGCGGCGCACTTTTAGCAATTCACTGAAATTTTCCATATATCATATTTTATTAGTAACTTATTTAGCGCATTGCGCTAAATAACCATTTAGGAACGCAAAGATACAAGATTATTTTCTAAATTTGCAGTCAATGCCTTTGAAACTGACGACATATTACCACGGGAGTGACATCCCGGAACTGCCGGGCAATAATACATTTCACTCTATCGAGTTGTTTCATATCTACGAAGCAACCCCGGGTTATACGCCCCTTCTCATCGTTGCATCAGAAGCCGAAAAGCCTGTCGCCAAGCTATTGGCAGCAGTACGAAAGAGTGCCCGTCTGTTCCCGCCCGCCATTATCAAGCGATGTGAGGTTTATGGAACAGGAGAGTATTTTGATGAAACTATCGACAAAGAATTTGTCTTTGGTGAGATGTTGCAACGGTTAACGGCTGAAGCGTTACGGGAGGCATTCCTTATTGAATTCCGTAACCTGGAAAACTCCCTGTTCGGTTATAAATCTTTCCGCAAAAACCATTACTTCGCCATAAACTGGCTACGGGTACGTAATTCACTACATAGCATTGAGCATGTAGAAAGCCGCTTCAGTCCCTCGCGCATCCGACAAATCAAAAAAGGATTAAAAAATGGTGCAGAAGTAAAGGAAGCTCATACTCCGGAGGAAGTGCATGCATTCTCCCAGATGCTGCACCATGTCTATTCTTCTAAAATACGCCGTCATTTCCCCAGCAGAGTGTTCTTCCTACGCATGGAAGAAGAAATGATGAAAGGGGAACAAAGCAAAATATTCATTGTCACTTACAAAGATAAAATAATAGGCGGCAGTGCCTGCATCTATTCCGAAGACAGTGCTTACCTTTGGTTCTCTGGTGGTATGCGCAAGACGTATGCCCTTCAATACCCGGGTATACTTGCCGTATGGTATGCTCTGTTCGATGCCAAGCAGCGGGGATACCGTCACCTTGAATTTATGGATGTCGGTCTCCCCTTCCGCAAGCACGGTTACCGCGAATTTGTCTTACGCTTCGGCGGTAAACAAAGCAGTACCCGTCGCTGGTTTCTTTTCCGCTGGGAGTGGCTGAATAAATTGCTGAATAAGATTTACGAATAGAATTATTCCACACTCTGATACGTCAATGGCGGATCAAAGTAACGGGACATACTCTTCATATTTTCTCTGTAAGAAGGCTTTGCAAAATGAGTATTCATAAAATAATCATCTTGTTGTTTCTTCTGTTCCTGCTTGAGTGCATCCCGTTCTGCTACGTAATTGGCTGTCTTCTTACCGGAGGCATCAGAGACATCCACTGTCATACGTGCTCCCTCTGTCCTGATACTTACCGAGTGATCTGTTGAAACCGGAACATCCAATGTCTGATAAGAATCGATATCCAGTTTGAGAGTTACGGGTGTACCGGTCCATTCATAGCGGTAGGTTCCGCTAACATTGTTTTTAGCAATAATCATACGTAATGTACCATCTCCTATATTTACCCGACTATCCACTACCTTCAATTCAGAAGGAAGCTGCGGATCAATGGTTATGGAATGATTGAGCATATCAGGACGAATTCCCAGGAAGTATTGATTCCACACGCGGATATGCTCGCTATTACTCCACGCCTGCAGGAAAGTTCCACTTCGACGCACCCATGTCTGTCCGGCACGTGGCCATGCATCCGCATTCTCTGATAAACTGCCGACAGCACCTTCCGCAAGTGCCTGGCGGTTCATGTTCCTGAACAAAGTATACGCGATGTCAGCTTGTCCGTTTTCTATCATCCGCTGCATGGCCATACCATTATTCCAAAGCCATATCGTGCCATTATGATAAGCATCATCTTTATGATAACGATACCATTGCTCATGATAAGGATGGAACTGTTCGTCGGACTGATCGAGTGAAGACACTCCCCACGGATATACCAGACGTTCCCAAACTTCTTTTGTCTCATGCATCTTCAAGTCAGGATCAGAAACCAGATCCAACGCATAGATAGCATTGGGGCGGAATTGCGCATCCCCACTTCCATCTGTATTCAGATGATCATAGATTGACTGGGCGGCTGTGTCTACAAAATCCTGTTCAAAATTTGAGCGGAGACGCTCCGCGGCAAGATTCCAACGCTGAGCATCTTCTTCACGGTTCATGTAGCGGGCAAGATCCGAGGCATTCGTCAATTGGGTATACCACAATGCCTGCACATCCACAGCACGATTGCCACGTGGTGAACAGGGATACTTGCTTTGACGTTTGGCATCCATCCAAGTGTCCGCATCCGCATGGGTAAGATACCCTTTTTCGTCCGTATACAGGCGGAGAGAAGCATCCGTAGCAATCTTCACTGAAGGATAAATTTCTTTCACGAAGGCGGTGTCACCCGTATATTTCAGATAATCGTGTACCTGCATAACGAAACGAGGGGTTCCGTCAGTGGTATTATAAAGAATACCTTCCAGATTCAAACGATTAGGTACACGTCCGTAAGTAGGAGATGTGGAAATGGTATCCTGATAACGTGCAAATGACGCAAGAATATCACGTGCCGTATCAAACTGCCCTGTACAAAGCACTGCACCCGGCATAGAAATAAACATATCCCGCCCCCAGAAGTCCGTGAACCAGGGTAAACCGGCATACATACCATAACCACCGTGCTGATGAGTGATCAACTGATCATTGGTAAGCATAATCCAGGCAAGGGCATGATCCAAAGAATCCAGATTGGTCTTTAAAGGATTATGATCCAGTAAGGATTGAATACGCTGACTACGTGCAGCCAACCACTTCTCTCCTTCTTTACGGAAACCATCTATTGCTTGCCGGCTATCTTCTTCCGTACCAAAAGCAATCAGGAAACCATCTGCAGCAACCGGAACAGTTATCAGATTATCTGCAAATTCAATTCCTGTCTCCGCTACGGGTGCTATACGTATTACATTTTCCGGTGACTCTTTCGTTGTATAGAGTACAGAATTTCCATCCTTCCGTGCATCCACCACATTTTCCCCCATCAGCATGAATGAGATCTGCTTCCCTTGTACACTATCCATACGAACATACAACAGCTTCGGTTCATCCACCAGACAGAATGTTTCCACAGCCTTTTCATATCGGCGAACTAATTTGTCAGGATATACCGATGTGCGGGCATTTTCCCGAAGCAATCTTTCTCCATCCACATACAAACGGTAATCGGCAAAGATACGTTTGGCATAAATATTCCAGCCTGCATACCAATCTCCCCAATCATCCGTAGAGGTCATTCCATAATAGAAACCTCCGTTTTTGTCTGTATAAGAATATTCACGTGACTGTCCGTCAGGTATGGTAATGCTTAATTCGTTCGTACTTAACGTAGACAATTCTTTTACATTTCACATTTGCGGCGGTCTTTTTTTAGAAAAAAAGGGAATCCCCATCCAAACCTTGTTTGGATGGGGATTCCCTTTTGCTGTTTCTCTATGATGATGGTATGTCTGGTGCAAAAATGCGCTTCTATCGGCTTCTGTGACACCGTCCGGTGGTCTATTTCCATAGGGCTTTAGCCTTCCAATCTTTTGGCTTCTGGTCTTTTGCCTTCCGGTCTTTTCCCTTAGAACTCGATTTCTCCAAAATCGATCCGCCCCACCAGGGTGGTAAGCGCATCGCCGATCGATTCGCGAGCTCCCTTTGCGCCTTGGAAAGAGCAAAGCGAGAGATCGTGACAGGGCGCTTATCCAGGGAGCGCGACAAAGGCGGAGCGCGAGTCGGATTAACCCTTACAGCCGCACAAGTATAAATCCATTGCGGCTGCAGAAGTAAAGGAACCGTTTTCGTGTAAGAAGGTGTTGCAAACATTTTTTCTTAGTAGGATTGTAAATCGCATGATAGCATGCCCTTTCGGTGGTGGATGAGGAGCGCAGCGACGTTTCCTTACGAACGGTAGTGAGGACCATTCGCCCGAAGTTTCGAAGGACGCTTTTGGAGCGATAGCGGAAGTCCGAGAAACCTGTTTGAGGGCGAAATTAATTCGGCGCCCACGACCGAAGGGAGACAGTTTGGCGCCGGCCTTACGGTCTTTTCCCTCACAATTTTTTTGTCCCATTTGCTTTTTTCAAATATGGCCTAGACGTAGTCAGATGCTAGGAGCACCCGGCCTCATCGACGACGGCATACGGTTTGTGTATGTCGAGGCGATTGAGGTCGTGGGCGACAACGCAGATGGCTGCGTCTAGGTCCATAGGCTGATAAAAGCTTCTTGCCTGATAAGCTGGGCGCTGGAGGTGACGACACGAGGTTAGGAGGGAAAGCGCCCAGGCGTAAGGTATCCCCCAATCAGAAACGAAACAAACTACGAATCGTCATGCTACCATTGCATCATAAAAATGAGAAATTGAGCAATGGTGGCACGCTTTTTTGGAGTATCGGCGCGATTTGTGCGCCGACTCCTCCAACCTTTCCAAAGAGAAAACACCCCTTACCCGCGGCAATGGGTAAGGGGTGTTTCCCGTAAGAAGAGAAGCGAACGAGGAAAACTATGATCCATAGCATTCCTTTTCGACAGTACGCAAATCAGTCTCCTACATTTGGCAGCGGGCCACCCGGATTCTTTTTCTGCCAGAGATAGCAGAGGACGAGGATGCCGATGCCGGCGATATCGGTCATACTGCCAGGAATGATGAGGCACAGGCCGCCAATAAAGAAGGCGATACGCTGCAGTGCGGTCAGGGGATGCTGGCAGAATCCAATCATGGCCAGTGACAGGCCCCACATGCCGATAATAGCTGTGACCATGGCCATCAGGATCATGGGTACCGTGGCATTGATCATGAGGAGCTGCGGTGCCAATACGAAAATGTAGGGCACGACGAAGGCGGCAATGGCCAGTTTTGCTGCCGTAACGCCTGTTTTCATGGGGTTGGAGCCAGCAATCCCGGATCCGGCATAAGCAGCTAAGGCAACTGGCGGCGTAACGTCTGCGACGATCCCAAAGTAGAAGGCAAACATATGGGCCGCAAGAACCGGAACCTTCATCTGAACGAGGGCTGGGGCTGCAATTGTCGAGGTGATGACGTAGTTTGCCGTCGTCGGAACGCCCATGCCGAGGATCAGGGAGGTAATCATCGTAAAGAACATGGCCGGAATCATCTTGCCTTGAGCAAGGTCAAGCAGAGCCGTAGCAAGTTTTAGGCCGACGCCGGTCTTTGTGACGACGCCGATGATGATGCCTGCCGAAGCGCAGGCAATGAGGACACCCAGTACGGATTGGGACCCTTCAACCAGGCCATTTATAAACTGTGCAAAGGTAATGCGCGTATTCTTTCTCATGCAGGCACAGACAATCGTCAGGCCAATGGCATAAAGGGCAGCACGCATCGGAGTATAGCCTGATACAAGCAGGTAAACGATGACAATCAGGGGAACCGCCAGATGACCTTTTTCCCGGAGTAAGGGGCCAAATTTTGGAAGCTGGTCGCGAGGCGTTCCTTTAAGGCCGTATTTCTTGGCTTCATAATGGACGCTCAGCCAAATCCCTGTGTAGTAGAGAAGGGCCGGAATGACGGCCGCTTTAACAACTTCGATGTAAGGGACACCAACAAATTCTGCCATCAAGAAGGCCGCAGCACCCATGACCGGCGGCATAAGCTGACCGCCTGTGGAGGCCGCCGCTTCAACTGCTCCGGCAAAGGAAGGACGATAGCCCAGTTTTTTCATCATGGGAATCGTAAAAGATCCGGTACCAGCAACGTTTGCTACAGACGAACCGGAAACTGTCCCCATCAGACCGCTTGACAGAACGGCAACTTTAGCCGGGCCGCCAATGGCCCAGCCTGCAAGGGCATTGGCCATATCGATGAAGAACTTGCCAAGGCCCGTGGCATCAAGATAAGCACCAAAGAGGATGAAGAGGTAGATAAAAGTGGACGATACCCCCATGGGTACACCGAAGATGCCTTCTGTCGTAAAGAAGAGGTGACTGACAAGTTCGTCAAAGCCAACGCCGCGGTGGGCGAGAATCCCCGGCATATAAGGGCCGAGGAAGGCATAGGCTACAAAGATGAGCGCAACGGTCAGCATCGGCCAGCCGACTGTGCGGCGTGTTGCTTCAAAGACCATGAGGACACCAATGATGCCCACGATGATATCTGTCTGGGTATTGAGACCCGCACGCAGGACCAGTTCCTGGTAGTTCAGGAGCAGATAGCCTGTGGTGCCAATCCCTAGAAGGGCACAAATGACATCAATGGGATTCATGGAAGAACGGGACCAGGATTTGCGTCCTGGGTAAAGGAGAAAAATCAGCGTCAAGCCAAACATCAAATGGATGGTGCGCTGCAGATGGGCGTCAAGCACCCCAAAGATTGCAGTATACAGCTGGAAACAGGCAAAGAGGATGCAAATGCCGGAAATGATATAGTGCCAGGCACCTACGGGGTTTCTCTTGTCTGATTCCTTATCATATTTTTTCATGACTTCTTCCGCAGACATTTCTTGGGGCGCTGTCTGTTTCTTTTCTTCTGTCATAGTGAGAGCCACTTCCTTTCTCCAGTTCATGATTCCATGAACCAGAAAGTATATCGTTTCATGCTGAGCACATCAACGCGTGTGCCTTGACCAAATTGATTCACAAGATCAATGGTCCTGTTTCCATAGGTGACGCTGGGGCGGGCCTCGCTGGCCGCCCGAAAGGCAATCTTTTCATAGGGCCGGTTCATGATCATCTCAAATTTACCCTCTTTTTTTAATGGTTTGAAGGCGCCGTCCGTGAGACTATAGGGAAGGCCAACTCCATAAGATTCATAGATGGTGTGGGTCATGGTCATGTTATGGGGCCCATTGATCCGGAAGTATTCATAGCAGGGGGTCTGTTGGACCGAATGCTTATAATGGTAAACCCATTCGTCTCCTTCGTTGACGGAAAAGACTACAGGCGCTGCACCGTCAGAAGGTTTCAGGACGAGGATGAGCCTTGTTGCGTACCATGAGAAGGAGACTCCTGCAAGAAGGAGAATCAAAATAATGAAAAACAGGGGTTTTTTAAAAAAAGACCGAACCCCACTGGAGGGTGGTGTCCGGTCTGTGCAATTTGCCATATGAGATCGCCGCTTTTTACTTATTTTTCGTTAAAGAACTTTTCAGCACCTTTGTTCAGAGGAATGGACATGCCTTCCTTGGCCGTTTCCTTGGTGATGAGTTTTGCAACGTTGTGAGCTGCTTTCATCCGGTCAAGATTGGAATAAAGAGCTTTCACAATATCGTAGCCCAGTTCATCGCTCATCTTATCTGTAACAACGAGCATGCACTTGACCGCAACAGCTTCTACGTCAGTGTCTACATTATTGTAAGTCTTGGCAGGAATCTTGATCTTGGTGTAGTACGGATATTTTTTGATCAAGGCATCAGCCATGGCAGAATCAACGGGCAGGAGCACGACTTCATGCTGGGTAGCAAGGTCCTGGATTGCTGCCGTAGGGAATCCGGCTGTTACAAAAGCAACATCCACATTGCCGTCCTTCAAGGCAGAAGCGGCTTCCCCAAAGGAAAGGTACTGGACCTTGATGTCATCGTAGGTGATTCCGGCTGCTTCGAGGATCTGACGGGCGTTGGCTTCCGTCCCGGAGCCAGCAGCCCCAACAGCGACGCGTTTGCCCTTGATATCAGCAAATGTCTTGATGCCCGTCTTTTTTGTCGTTACAATCTGGATTGTTTCCGGATAAAGGGTGGCAAGGCCTTTAAGATTCTTTACTGCTTTATCCTTGAACATTTCAACGCCATTTACGGCATAGTAGGAAATATCGTTTTGGATAAAGCCGATATCAACCTTGCCTTCTTTTAAGAGATTGACGTTTGCGACGGAAGCGCCTGTGGATTGAGCCGAAGCATTGGCGCCTTTGACATTTTTGTTAAGGATATCAGCCAAGGCCCCGCCCAAAGGATAATAGGTCCCAGACGTACCGCCTGTTGCGATGTTGATGAATTTCTTTTCACCGCCGCTGCTTTCCTTTTTGTCACCGCCGCCGCAGCCAGCGATCAGAGCGGTTGCTGCTGCCATTGCGAGGAATGCTGCTACCATTTTTTTTGCTTTCATCGTTCTCTCCTCCATCCATACAGTGTAATAAAAAAACAGACCAACGAAAACACCGAACAATAGAAAAAGTCTTTCCGTGCCTTGTTCGTTATGAATAGTGTAACCTTTATGTTACAAAAAGTCAAGAATAAGACAGCATAGTTGTTATGTAACATATGAGACTGTTTTTGTATAGTGGAGTTTGCATACAATGTGCAAAACAGAAACTGAATCAAGGATTCCCGTCATAAAAATGGGACGTTAGGTGGATAAAAAGAAGCCTTTTAAGCAAAAAAACTTTAATTAAGAATTAATATTGGTAGTAAGAATCTATTTTTTCCTAGTTTTAATGGGAAGAATCAAGGCATTGATCTGATTTCTGATAACGAGCTCATCCTTTTTGTAATCATAGAAAAAAGCAAGGATATGACAGAAATACAAAAGAAATACAATCCAAAGTAAAATCTTTTATATAAACACAAAAGTCTTTTAATAATAGACTTAAACAGAGAAAAAAATAAAAAAGATTTTTGGAACCAAATTTAAGCTTAAAAATGATAATTTAGAGATAGCAAATAATGTTCGATATATTTCGAACGATAATTTTATTTCATCAAAAATATATGACTATTTGATGAAACGTACTTTTTTTTTGCTGCTATTAGGACGTGTAAAATCCGCGTAAAAATAGGAGGAATCAGGTCAGTTCCCATAGCTTGATGGAAAAAGTTGTGGTAAAATCATGTAATAGACAAGTAAATAATTTGTAATGAAATGGTAGACCGCATCCAGTATGATCTATGTTAACGGGGGAGATTACCTTGCTTCAATTTTTCTTGTTCCTTGGTGGGATTTCGCTCTTTCTTTACGGTATGCAGCTCATGGGCGACGGCCTGCAGGCTGCTGCCGGCAGTAAGCTCCAGCGGATTTTAGGGGCACTGACGAAGCGCACGATTTATGGTGTTGCCTTAGGTGCCGGCGTCACAAGCATTTTACAGTCTTCGAGCGCAACAACGGTCATGACCGTGGGGCTTGTCAACGCGGGTCTCATGAACCTGCAGCAAGCCTTTGGGATTGTCATGGGGGCCAATATTGGGACAACCATTACGGCTCAGCTCATTGCGTTCAAACTGACAGATTATATCACTTTGCTCCTTGCCATCGGCTTTTTGATCCGTACAGTGGCAAAGAAACGACAAATGAAAGATATTGGCCAAGTACTCATGGGGTTTGGTATCCTCATGTTAGGGATGGCGATGATGAGCAATTCCGTGGCTCCCCTGCGTCATAATACGGCCGTTGTGGAATTTATCGGCCGCTTCTCCACACACCCCATCCTGGGCCTTTTGGTTGGTCTATGTATGACAGTTGTCATCCAGTCCTCTTCAGCAACGGTCGGTATCCTGATGGCCATGGCCGGTCAAGGTCTTATCCCGCTGGAAGGGGCTGTCCCTGTCTTGTTGGGGGATAACATCGGGACGTGTATTACCGCCGTTTTGGCAACCCTGCAGGCCAACATCAATGCAAAACGTGTGGCCCTTTCCCATGTGCTCTTCAATTTAATCGGGAGTATCATCGCCATTGCTTTATTGAGCCAGTTCTTGGCTTTGGTCTTGAAGATTTCTCCAGCGGGAAATATCTCCCGACAGATTGCAAACGCCCATACAGTATTTAACGTTGTAAATACCATTCTTTTCCTGCCTTTTGCTGGACAGTTCACGAAACTCATTGAAAAGATCATGCCCAATAAAAATGGCGAGATCTCCTACCAGCCCAAGTTCCTCAATGAAAGCATGCTCGATACACCGGCCATTGCTTTAAGCCTTGCAAGAAAAGAAGTGAGCCGTATGGGAAGCCTTGCCTTGGGCAATACCAAACGGGCTTTCAGCTGTATCAATCAGTATGATTCCAAAAAGGTCAAGTATATTAAGGAACATGAACCGGTCATTGACAACTTGGAAGAAGCCATTACGGTCTATTTGACAAAGATGTCGGAAAAGAACCTCAGCGTGGAACTGACCAATATCCATACAGGTCTGCTTCACTGCTGCATGGATTTGGAGCGTATTGGAGATCATGCCGAAACCATTGCCAAGCGAGTCAAGTCCATGAATGAAGACGGAATTTCATTTTCTCCGGAAGCTGCGGAAGAGATGAAGGAAATCGGGGACATGGTCATACGGACCACGGCGGATGCCCTTCAGGCCCTGGAAGATAATGATGTAAATCTTGCCAAGACGGCACTTGCCCGTTCCCATGAAGTCCGGAAAAAGGAAAAAGCCATGCGCCGCTCCCATGTGGACCGACTTAATCGTGGCGTTTGTACGCCGGAAACGGGGTTTGTCATGCTGGAACTCTTGCTTAATATGAAACGTGTTTCCGATCACGCCCAAAATCTGTGCGAAATCGTGCTGGGTGAGTTCTGATTCTTATTTGAATGAAACCGTGCTGTGAAGGATGATGCTTCATGGCACGGTTTTCCTTTTCCCAAAAACTATATGCCTGCAGGGCTTTATTCTTGTGCTGCAGGCGATTTCTTTCATTGATCATCTTACAAGAAAGGAAGAACGGAGGTATTTAGCGGCTAACCAAAATGAGAAAAAATGGTCCAATCCATCTTGACAAGGTTTTGGAAAATGCTTTCTTGACGGGAGCTGGACTTCCTGCTACGATAAATACCGTATAAATAAAAAAACACTATATATAGTGAGTCGTTGAAAACCGAACAACAAGATATTGAAAAGGGGAGACGGTTATGGAAGTTCAGGAATGGCTTGGCGCAGATAATCAGCTGGGTCTTGATATTTGGCAAAACAAGTACCGCGATGACAGTGAAACTTTTGATGCCTGGCTGGACAGGGTAAGCGGCGGTGATGAGCAAGTCCGGGAATTGATCAAGGAACAAAAATTCCTCTTTGGAGGACGCATCCTGGCTAACCGGGGCCTTGAAAACAAGGGAAAGAAGATTACCCTTTCCAATTGTTATGTGGTAGAACCGCCGGAAGACAGCATTGAGAGCATCTTTGACAGGGCAGGGAAACTGGCTCGGACCTATAGTTACGGTGGGGGCTGTGGCATTGATATATCAAAATTGAGCCCTAAAGGAGCCCATATCAACAACGCGGCCAAGCAGACGAGCGGTTCCATTTCCTTCATGACCCTTTATTCCCTTGTAACAGAGCTGATTGGGCAAAATGGGCGCCGTGGAGCCCTCATGATTTCCATTGATTGTTCCCATCCTGATGTTGTTGACTTCATTAAATTGAAGACAGACCTGGATAAAGTGACAAAAGCCAATATTTCCGTTCGGATCAGTGGCGACTTCATGGAGGCCGTGAAAGAAAACCGCAAGTTCCGCCTTCATTATACGCGCAAAGAAACGGGCGAGACCATCGAGTCCTTGGTAGATGCGGCGGAGGTCTTTCATCTTCTTGCGGAGACGAACTGGGATTACGCGGAACCGGGTGCGCTCTTCTGGGACCGGATTACAAGCTGGAACCTATTGTCCAACACTAAATCCTTCCAGTTTGCCGGTGTCAATCCCTGTGCGGAAGAACCCCTTCCAGCAGGCGGTTCCTGTCTTCTTGGCAGCATGAACCTTGCGGAATTTGTCAAGGACCCATTCACGGAAGAGGCTTCTTTTGATCAGGAAGGATTCAAGCAAGCAATCCATGTGGCTGTCCGAGCCTTGAATGATGTACTTGAAGAGGGGATCCCGCTCCATCCCTTGGAAGAACAGCGGGAAAGTGTTGCCAAATGGCGCCAGATTGGCCTTGGCATTATGGGACTTGGTGATATGCTCCTTAAAATGGGCCTGACCTACGGCAGTAAGGAAGCGGTTGATTTTTGTCATACCTTGGGCTTTACTATGGCAGATACGGCCATTGCTTCTTCTGCCCTTCTTGCCAAAGAGCGCGGCTCCTATGAGCAGTTTTGCGCAGAAGAAGTGATGGAAACCCCTTATTTCAAAGCCAATACGACGGAAGAAACCGTACAGCTTGTGAAATCATATGGCCTTCGCAATTCCCAGCTTCTGACCATTGCGCCGACGGGAACCCTTTCAACGATGCTGGGTATTTCCGGCGGCATTGAGCCGATTTATGCAAACTATTATGAGCGTAAAACAGAATCCCTTCATGCGGCCGATGTCTATTACAAGGTCTACACGCCCATTGTGGAACGCTATATGAAGCAGCATGATCTCAAGGATGACTCCCAGCTGCCTTCTTATTTCGTCACGGCTATGACCCTTCCCTATGAGGATCGTATCGCCATGCAGGCCGCTTTCCAGCAGCATATTGACGCTTCAATCAGTTCAACTGTCAATGTCCCCAACAGCTTTACTGTTGAAGATACGGAACATCTTTACCTGCTTGCCTATGAAAGCGGCTGCAAGGGTGTCACCATTTTCCGTGATGGCTGCAAGCGTGCCGGTATCCTCACGACGCATGTGGAAGATCATAAAAAAGAGGCCCCCATTGCAGGGGAAGGCCTTGCCCGCGGAGAAATCGTTGCCATTGATGACCATGTCATCGGCAAGAAACGAAAACTGATTACTGGCTGCGGCAGTTTGCACTGCATGGCCTTTTTTGATCCAGAAACAGGAGCCCTTCTGGAAACCTACTTGAGCAAAGGATCCACCGGCGGCTGCAACAATTTCATGATTGGTTTGTCCCGGATGATTTCCATTGCGGCCCGTGCTGGTATTGATATCTATACCATCATTGATCAGCTCAATTCCACGGGCAACTGCCCCAGTTATGCCGTGCGGCGGATCACAAGAGGGGATACAAGCCGTGGGTCATGCTGTCCCTTGGCGGTTGGTAATGCGCTCCTTGATATGTATAACGAAGTACAGCAGGAACTGACAGGCAAAACTGCCCCTCAGATTCCCACCAAAGAAGTGAAAAAAGCCGTCACCAAAAAAGTACGGGCGGAAGATATTTTTTGCCCTCAATGCGGGGAACCCCTTGTCTTTGAAGGAGGCTGCAATACCTGTAAGAACTGTGGATGGAGTAAGTGCTACTAAAGCCGTGCCGCAGTAAAAACATCCTTGACGGAACCGCTGCCATCTGGTATAATTCTCTTCGTTGCGGAAGTAGCTCAGTGGTAGAGCATCACCTTGCCAAGGTGGGGGTCGCGAGTTCGAATCTCGTTTTCCGCTCCAATGAAACGCTCATCCCGCAGTTTGTGACTGCGGGATTTTTTCTTTATTTTTGAAAGGAACGATATGCACCGTTTTCTTACCCTTTTGCAAAAAGATCTGCGATATTTTCTCTATTTGGAAGGGCTCCTCATGCTTTTCCGAGTGGCTTTTCTCGTTCTTTTCCGCAGCCAGCTGAATGCGGTTTCCGCTTCAGAAATCCTCTATGCCCTTTATCTTGGCTTTCGCATCAGTCTTAAGACGACGGTCCTTCTTGTGGGGCTTCCTTTTCTTTTGGCAACCGTACCGGGAAGCTTCTCTTCCCGCTATCCGGAAAAAGCCGTGAGGACCCTCCTTACAGGCCTTTCCCTCTTTGTTATGACCTTTCTTTTTGTGGCGCGCATTCCCTACTATGCCATTTTCCAGGAAACATACAACATCATGCTCTTTAACGGCATGAAAGATGATATGCATGCCATTTGGGATACAGCCGTAAAAGAATATCAGCTTTTCCCGCGCCTTGTGGGTGTCCTCCTTCTATCGGCCCTTGTCATCCATCTTTGGCATCGGCTGCAGGAACGAAAGGGCATTGCGCCTCAGCGCCGCGTCAAGGCCCTTTTTGCTGGTGCGCTGCTTTTCATCCCTATTTTTGCCATCTTCTGCCGCTTTGGCGGCGGCTTTCATTCCGATGATGGAATCCACTGGGAAAGCGCGGCCCGCACCAAATCGAAACTCCTCAATGAAGCCATCCTCGATGATGGACAGGCCCTGTACCGCGCCTATGCCACCCATAAACGGGCGACGGAAAAAGTCCTGCGCCCCCTTACGGTGGAGGAAGTGCGGGCGGCCATTTGGCTTCTTGGCGGCAATGGGAACGCGGCGACCATCGATGAAGCCTTTACGCGCACCAAAAAGACGGCAGCCCGCGTCAAGCGGCCCCGCCATGTCGTGGTCATCTTAGGGGAAAACTATGCCCTCTGGCCCCTTTTGCCTTCCTATGAGGATATGAACCTTGCCTCAACGGGGAAATTCCTTGAAGCGCACGGGGCCCATACGTACCAGTTCCTCGCAAACAGTACGGGGACCATGACGAGCCTCAATGGATTCGTTACAGGCCTTCCCGATGTTGGCCTTTACGTCAACTATATCATGGGAAAGAACGGGGATCCCGTCGACGGCCTCGGCATCGGTGCCGTCATGAAGAAGATGGGCTATCGGACCCAGTTTTGGTATGGCGGCCTGCGCAGCTGGCAGGATATTGAAAAATTTACGCGCCGCGAAGGCTTTGATGAATTCCACTGCGCCGATGAATTTCCCGGCCTAGGGGAAAGCTCTTCCTGGGGGATTGCGGACGGCCCCTTCTTTGAGGAAGTGCTGAAGGCCATGCAAAAAGATGAGGAAGATACCTTTTACTTCATCCTTACAACGAGCAACCATCCACCCTTTGCCTTTGATGTGGACAGCAAGGGATTTCCCCGGGACCGCGTAGCTGAAAAGAGGGGACCTTCCATCCCCAAGGACAAGAAGACCTTGGACCAGTTAGGACACATCTGGTATGCCGACGACGTGATGGGAAAATTCATCAAGGCCGCCGAAGCCTATGATCCATCCACCCTTTTTGTCGTTACAGGCGATCACGCGGAGCGCTTCAATTTCAGCAACGATGTTTCTTTATGGGAAAAAAGCGGCATTCCCTGCTTCTTCTATGGCGCTGGCATTCCTACGGACCTCTTTGCCAAAGATGCCGCCGGCAGCCATCTCCAGATTGCGCCGACCTTGGCAGAACTCATCCTGCCCCAAGGAGAGATCTATGAATCCCTGCTTCCCTCCCTTTTTGATTCCCGGCGAGCCTTCAACCATCGCCTTTATATTGAGAATGGACAAATCGGCGAAGAAAAGGACCTCAAAGATAAGGAATTCAAGGCAGAAATCGAAGCGGCCCGGACCATTGCCATTTGGCGAATCAAAAATGGCAATGCGATTAGGTCAATCGAATAAACGGCGGTATAAGTCTATTTTAGGAAGATAACCGTCGAATGCATAAGGGAGGCGGCAGGAATTCCTGCCGCCTCCCTTGTGCTCCTGCCATTTCCATTGTATAATAAGAAGTATGTGAAGTGTCAGACGACAGGAGAGTAGATTATGGACGAAATTGCCATTGTCCTTGCTTGTGATGATCGCTATGCCCAGCACGCAGCCGTTGCAGCAGCTTCTATGCTGCTTTGCCATACTGATTCCAGGCCCCTTCATTTTTATCTCTTTGATGATGGAATCACCGGTGTAAAAAAAGAGATGGTGGAGCGCACCATCAAGGACCTCAAAGGTCTTGTGACTTTTATTGATACAAAGGGCATTGCCGTAGATGCCTACACAAGCGGTCATATCCATAAGGCGGCTTACCTTCGCCTTCTTATTGCAAAACTTTTGCCCTTAGCGGTTGCAAAGGCCCTTTATTTTGATACGGATCTTGTGGTAAAGGATGATGTGGCAAAGCTGTGGGACTTTCCTCTTGACGGTCATCCTATTGGTGCCGTCAAGGATTTTGGTATCATGGCTTCATCAAGGATGCGCCGCCAAAAAGCGGAATCTTTGGGCCTGCCCTTGGGCGCTCCTTATTTTAATTCGGGCGTTATGATCATGGACCTTGCTGCCTTTCGGAAAGAAGGCTATGGGGAGAAGGTCCTGCAATGCGTCACGAGCCATGCCTACCGCCATCACGACCAAGATGGGCTCAATAAAGTCTTTATGGGGAATTGGTCTATTTTGCCCCTTCGCTGGAATGTCATTCCTCCTGTTTTTGGCATGCCCCTAAAGGTCCTCAAAAATGGGGCTTTGCGGCTTGAAGCAATCGAGGCCCTGCAAAACCCGGCCGTCATCCACTGGGCAGGGCGCTATAAACCGTGGGAATTTCAGATATCGGAGCATTTTAACCGTGCCTATTACGACGTCCTCAAAAAGACGGCTTTTTGCGACGCACCCATGCCACAGCCCGGGGATATGACGGGAAAATCCCTGTGGCGGCAGGAAATGCGGATTCGTTTGGGGAAAATCTGGACACGGCTCCTGGGGAAAAAATAAGGCGACAACCGAACGCGAAAATCGCTTCCAACGAAAGGAATTTGAATCAAGAGGAGTATGATGATGAAAAAGAAGTTAAGTGGGTACTCACTAGCTGCACTGACCCTTGCCATGTGCACGCAGCGCATATCCATTGCGGTAGGGAATATTTTCTATGGTCTTGCTATTGTGCTGTTTCTCGTTGATGTCATCCAGCGCAGGCGCCGCGGGGAAACCTTTCATTTGGCGCCGCACGTAAAGCACTATTTTTGGGCCTATGCCTTTTTTGCCCTGACCCTGTTGCCGTCAGCCCTTTTGAGCCCTGATGTGAGTTTTTCCTTTGGGAAATATCTCAATTCCATAGTGGGCCGCATTGTTGTCCTTCCCATGCTGCTCTTTCTCGATGTCGATGAAAAAGCCATCAAAAAGGCGCTTCTCTGTTTCATTGCTTTTATTGCTTTTGATGGACTCTGTACTTTTGGTGAACGGCTTATTACGGGAGCTGACCGTGCCCATGGCTTGGGGGATGGGTGGCTGCGTCATGCTAGTATTGTTGCTACCGTTTTTCCTGCAAGCATCATCCTTTGGCTGCAAAAGGCGGAAAAGATTTCCCACAGGAATGGGCTTCTAGTGGCAGCCATTTTCATTGTCCTAGGCGCCATTGGCAGCGGCACAAGAAGCTCTTGGGTGGGCATTTTCGTATCTGTGATTCTTGTAACCGCAGAGAGTTTGCGGGAACGAAATTCAAGGATTGTCGCGGTCCTTTTGGCATTAAGCTGCTCTTTTGCCGTGATTGCCGCAAGTCCCGCCCTTTCCCAACGACTTTCTTCTATTTCGAATGTAACGACCGATCGGTCCAATGGAGACCGAATCGAAGCATGGAAGAAAGCAGCCGTCATGATTCAGGATAAACCGGTCTTTGGTTTTGGCATCCTCCAAGGGGGGAAGGCCTATCTGGCCCATTACCGCACCAAGGCTGATACGCAGGGCTTGCATCATTTTCATAACATTTATGTCCAAACGGCCGTGGACAGCGGTCTTGTCGGCCTTATGGGACTTGCTGTCTGGATTCTTTCCTCCTTTTATCTTTTCCGTCATGTGGAAAATCCCTATGCGTTTGCAGGATTTTGTGCTTGGATAGGATTTTGCACAGTGGGGATGTTTGATTACACGCTGGGCATGTCTGCTGCTGTAAAGACCCTTCTTTTCATGACAGGATGCGCTTTAAGATTACAGGATGGAAAGCAATCATGAAAATTCTTCTTGTGAATCGCTGGCGTCATTTGGAAACCGTTGGAGGCGCTGAGAGTGTATTTTTTTCGATGGCCAATGAATTTTCCAAAAGCCATTGTGTAAGTGCTCTTGCGGTGACGGAAGATGGAGATAACCCATTCTTCCCACTTTCTCCTAATGTAAATTTCATCCATGTAACGCATTGCTACCAAAAACAGCAAAGCCGTGTCCATAAGGTTGCTAGACTTCTTCAAGGAACAAAGCTGAGACGTCATCGTTATGACCAAAAATTTGAAGACCCGATTTGGGCCAATATGATGGCACCAACTATTGAACGCGTACAACCGGAGATCATCATTGCGTATAGCCTCGAACTTGCGCGTATGATTTTATGCTATATTAAGCCTGATTGTCCGGTTATCATCATGTTTCATAGGTCTGCAGAAACGGTCCTTGACTGTTTGACTGAAGAAAGCCGCTGGACCTTGGAGAATGCTGCTTGTGTACAAGTGCTGATGCCCCATGATGTAAAGGTCGTTAAAGCGCATGTTGCTTGTAGAAAGCTGATTCAAATTCCTAACGCTGTGATTTCTTCTGGATTCAAAAGTCACCTAAACAATAAAGTGATTGCCCATGTTGCGCGCTTTAGTAAAAACCAAAAAAGACAGCATATCCTTATAGAAGCATTTCATCTATTGCATGCGGAGTTTCCGGACTGGCACCTTGAACTATGGGGAGAAGGAGATTTAGCCAAAGATTCCTATGTGCAATATTGCTGGAATCTCGTAAAAAAATATCATCTTGAGAACCAAATCCATTTTTGTGGTTTTACTCACGAAGTCCCGCGTATTCTTTCCAATGCCAGTATTTTCGCTTTCCCGAGTGCAGAGGAAGGGATGGGAATTACGCTTGTAGAAGCGCTAGATGTAGGACTTCCTGCTATTGGGTATCGAAGCTGCACGGCAGTTTCTGAAATTATTCAGGATGGAGTCAATGGGTATCTTTGTGATGACGGTATAAAGCCCTTTGCTGCGGCTCTTAGAAAGTTAATGGCTGATGAAAACTTGCGGACTCAAATTGGAAAGAATGCCAAAGAGAGCATTTTGGCATTTTCTCCACAAAGAGTGTGGAATGAATGGTTGATTCTCTTAAATCATCTAGTTAAAAAATAAAGAATGGAATTATCTGACAGATAGAATGGAAAAACAAAATGAAACAAATAAAAATCTTCCTTGATGGCATCATGCATGTAGGGGATGTCATTACAGCTTCCTCCGTGATCGCAGTCCTTAAGGAACATTATCCCAACAGCGAAATCCATTACCTCGTCAAGGATTCCCTGGCCCTGCCGGCGTCCATGATCTGCGGCGTCGACCGCGTCATTCCCTATGCCTATCAAAGCGGCGGAGGGACCTTGGATGTAATCCGAATGGGGAAAAGGTTGTCCCAAGAGGGCTATGATTTGGGGATTTCCCTCGATCCTAGGGAGCGGGTTACCCTCATGAAATGGATTGCTCGCATTCCCCTTCGGCTCAGTATGGAGCGTGCCTTAGGCTGGGAACTGGGTTGGGAAAAGTGGTTTTATACCCAGGACCTTTCTTATCGGGCGTCTTGGGATTATAAGCAGCATCGGATGGGAGAAAGCTATCAGCGTCTCATGCGGGATTATTTTGGTGATGAATCACAGGAATTCATTCCTCCTGCCCTTGTCCCATCAGCCTCAAAGGATCTTGCCGCCGCTGATGCCCTGCTTGCTGGATGTTCTGCCAAGGGACCAAAGGTGCTTTTTTGCGTGGAGACGACCGCAAAGGCAAAGGACTGGCGGGCTGAAAAATTCGCCGCCCTTGCTGACTGGCTCATCACGAGCTATGATGCGTCCGTCATCATAACGGGCATTGAAGCGCATCGTCCTAAGATGGACGCCATCAAAAACCGGATGAAGCATCCCGAAAGCATCATCGATACCCTGGGAAAAACGACCTTTCCCGCTTTGGTGGCGCTTATGAGACGGGCCGACTGCGCCATTACCCTCGATACGGGCACAACCCATATTGCCGCCGCGGCAGGGTGTCCTGTGCTCACCATCTTTACCTTCAATTCCCCTGAAATCTATCAGGGCTGCGCTGAAAAGACCTGGGCCGTCAGCGGTCATGTGCCCTGTTCGGGAAAGCATGTCTGCATCGAGCCCAAGAATTGCCCTAAGAACCTTTGCGAAGAAAGCGTGACCTTATCCATGGTCCAAGACGCTGTGAAGGAGATGCTTGAATCCCTATGAAAACGTTTGAAGACGGTTACTTTGTCCCCGCCCGTTTCCTAAAAGGGGTGGAGACCTTTTCAAAAAACGCGGAAAAGACGGACAAAGCGCCCTTGCACGTTGCCTATAACGTCAATGACGGCTATTTTCAGATCATGGGCGCAAGCCTTGTCAGTGTCCTTGAAAATAATGCCCATCGTGCGGTGATGTTTCATATCTTTACTGATGGGTACAGCAAGGAAAATGCCCAAAAGATGGAGCAGCTGGCTGACCGCTATGGCTGCGTCATCAAGCTCTATACCCTTCATATGGAGCCCTTTGCTGATTTTCATGTCAAAGTGGAGCGTTTTTCCCGGATTACTTATGGAAGGATGGTGATGCCCCTCATCCTTGCTGCAGAAACGGACCATTTTCTCTATCTTGATGCCGATACTATGGTCATCCGGCCCCTTGACGAGCTCTATCATTGGGACCTTACGGGAAAAGCTATGGGGGCTGTTTCAGAACGGATGCCCGATGCCAAGCGCCGTGGTGACTATCTTCATCTTAATAATGGCCGTTACTTTAATGACGGAGTCATGATGGTGAATATCCCAGAGTGGAAGAAACAAAACATTACGGAAAAGGCATTTTCCCTGCAAAAAGAACCAAAAGAACGTTTTTTGGGTCAAAGCCAGGATATCCTCAACATTGTCTTTGATGGGACAAATGCTTTTTTGCCGTCTATTTACAATGAATTTGGCGGTGGTGAAGATGACCCCCAGCAAAAAGCGACAATCATTCATTGGACAGGGCGGCGCAAACCATGGCAGATGGTCCTGTCCGATTATGATGTTCAGTGGCGGTCCTATAATGCGGCCTCTCCGTGGGAGACCTTGACGGCTATTTTGCCCATCCCTAAACCAGAAAACTATCATGATTTCAAGGAATGGGCAAAGTATCGCAGAAAAGAAAGCTTCCGGGATTATGTAAAGGGAATGGCTTATTACGCAATATTAAAAGGACGCTTTTTGATTTCCCGAAGGGCAAAGTAAGACCCAAGGAGGTTTTTATATGACAACGTTTCTTGTTGCTGCCATTCAAATGGATACCACATCCAATCAGGATCAGAATCTTTCTGTCGTGGCTGATTTCATTGGAGAAGCGGCCAAAAAAGGCGCCAAGCTTATCGCCCTTCCCGAGACGATGGCCTATTTGGGCCGCGATTATGCGGCCCTTTCAGAAGCGGTTCCTGGTGGGAAAACGGCAACCTATTTGAGCACCCTTGCCCGAAAATATGGCGTCTATATCGAGGGTGGGAGTCTTTACGAAAGAAATGAAAACGATCCGGCCCGCCCCTATAATACGACTTTTCTTCTAGGCCCTGATGGGGCATTCCTCGGAAAATACAGCAAGCTCCATCCCTTTGATGTGGTCCTTGATTCAGGGGTGACAAGCCGCGAATCAAGTCATGTAGCACCGGGCCATGAAATCGTGACGGTGAAGACGGCTGGTGTCGGCACTTTGGGCTTTGGCATCTGCTATGACCTGCGGTTTGGAGAGCTCTTCCGTCTTATGGCCCTTCGGGGCGCACAGATTCTGGTGCTTCCTGCGAACTTTACGGAAGCAACGGGCCGCGCCCATTGGGAAGTCCTTGTTCGGGCCCGGGCCATTGAAAATGAATGCTACGTCATTGCACCGAACCAAGTGGGAAAGAAGCCTCGCTTTACGGCCTATGGTCACTCCCTGATCGTCGATCCGCGGGGAAAGGTCCTTGCCGAAGCAGACGGGACGGAAACGGGCATCATTTATGCCCCCATTGACCTTGACCTTGTGTCAAAGGTACGGAAAGAGACCTTTGCTCTCCAGAACCGGCGGGAAGATGTGTACACCCTTAGCAAAAAATAGAAAATATACAGAAACGAGACTGTGAAAAATGAGCGGATCATGCCTTCACGGTCTCGTTTTGTACAAGTCACTGTTTTTCCTCGTCTTTTGTATTATAATGATAAAAAAAGCCGCCCGTGGCGGTGATTTCATGAGTAAAGGAGCATTTCCTATGGACTGCAAAATAGAAGCTGTGCCGATATTCATTACCGGTTCAGCTGGTTTTATAGGGTATCACCTTGCTTTGCGGCTTCTTTCTAAGGGCTATGCCGTTCATGGCATGGACAATCTCAATGCCTATTATGAGGTGGCCTTGAAAAAGGAGCGCCTGAAGCGCCTTTCCTATTATCCTGGTTTTTCCTTTACAGAAGGGGATATCAGTGACAAGGACGCCGTGGAAGGGGTCTTTACGAAGCTGTCCCCCAAAATTGTCGTGAACCTTGCGGCTCAGGCCGGCGTCCGCTACAGCATTGATCACCCTCGGGACTACATTGATTCCAATATCGTGGGCTTTTTTACAATCTTGGAAGCTTGCCGTCATCATTCGGTGAACCATCTCGTCTATGCTTCGAGTTCCTCCGTTTATGGCAATCAAGAAAAAACCCCCTTTAGCGTCACAGACCCGGTCGACCATCCGATCAGTCTTTATGCAGCTACCAAAAAATCCAATGAACTTATGGCTTATACCTACAGTCATCTTTATGGGGTTCCTACGACAGGACTGCGTTTTTTTACGGTCTATGGTCCTTTCGGCCGGCCTGATATGGCCTATTTCAAGTTTGCCAATAAGATCATGAAAGATGAGCCCATTACCATCTATAACCATGGCGATATGTACCGTGACTTTACCTATGTAGATGATATTGTGACGGGTATCGAAAACCTGCTTCCCCATCCACCCCAAGATGGTTTTGGCGGGGACCCTTACCGAATCTATAATATTGGCAACAGCACGCCTGTAAAGCTGATGACCTTTATTGAGATCTTGGAAAAGGCACTGGGAAAAGAGGCCCAAAAGGAATACCTTCCTATGCAGCCCGGTGACGTGTACCAGACCTTTGCAGATGTATCGGCCCTTGAAAAGGATTTTGGCTTTAAACCGACGACGACAATTGAAGAAGGACTCAAGAAATTTGCCCAGTGGTATAAAGCGTATTACCATTGGACTGCATAGTGCCTACTCAATAAAGGAATCTGTCGATAAGAACCCATTTCTGGCGAGATTTGAGCCTATGAGAAGGAAATCCCCTTATTGTACGGGTGTTGTACAATAAGGGGATTTCCTTTACTTAAAACGGGAGTGAGGATCTATTTTTTCGGAAAGACTTTTGGTTCCGTGTTGCGTTTTTACTTTCTCCCAGTTGAGCTGATAGGTTGGGGGAGCAAGATCGAATTGTCTTTCTTCGTATGGGGCATTCTGGATTCCCAGTAGGGAAATAAGCAAATTATAGGCTAGATCGTTGGTCCATGGAAGATCTTTGTGTTTTTGCAATTCTTTTTGGATTTCTGGACGATTGACAATTGCCTTAGGACTAAGATAGACCAGAAAGGGAATTCGAACCATTTGAAAGGTAAATTTATCAGGAGAATGGGCATTTCCTGATTCTGGATCTTCTCCATGGTCAGGCAGGTAAAGAAATCCTTGAAAATTGGAGTAATTATGGACTTTTTCAAAGATGCCTTGAAGGACGCTGTCGACATAGCGAACCGAATTGTCATAGCCGTCAACAAATTTTCCTCTCCCCGAAAAGAGACTGTATGATTTGGGATAACGATCTGCATACCGGGAATGACTGCCCATTAGATGGATGACAATGAAACTGGGGCGGTCTACGTTATCTGGAAGTTCTGTAATAAGTTTTCCATCAAGGTATGTGGAATCACTGGGGGATGCGCCTCTTCCATTGATCCAAGTATGATGTGCTGCGGTGGAGGAAATGATGGTAATGGGCGTGTCTGAAGCACTAAATCCTGCCTGGTTGCTGATCCAGTAGGTATCGTAGCCAGCTGCTTTCGCAAGATCGATGATGGAATAAGCTTCTTCAAGGGGAATGTGATTGTACTGATTTTTTTCGCTCAAGGCATAGGTGAGGGAAAGGATGGTTTGGCAGTAATTGGCATAGGGATAGGAAAAAATGGTTGTTCCCTTACAACCCGCCATTTTATCCATCCAAGGCGTGGTTTGTCGGTCATATCCGTATACGTGCATATGATCACGGGATGCTGATTCTCCAATGACAAGGACATAGGTTCCTCTGGCTTGTGAATCTATGGAAAGTGGGGGAAGCGCAGACAAGCGGTTCAGACGGATTTCTTTCATGATTTTATACTGTTCGTAGGCTTTCAGGGAGGTCCGGGCTGAAGTGATTGTGTTTGCTAGGTAGAAGATTTTTATGCGGGGAAGGGTAGACTTCATATTCAGAGCGAGTAAAGCCATTAGAATCAAAATGATGGATGGCTTTTGAACCGGTGCGGCTTTCAGCATTTTCCTCGAAAGGCTGATTACGAGTATACTGATGGCAAAGATTCCAAGTAAGGAAAGTGCCCAGAGAAACAATGGCTGTTCCTTCAGGTAGGACAGTGCTTCTCCTGGATTTGTCTGGAAAACTGCCAATATGAGGTCAGCCGACAGGGCATGCCCTCCACTTACGATTTCATATCCAATCCCTAATAACGGAACGCTTGCCGTCAGCCATAATCCGCCATAATAGATGGCGCGACAGCACACGCGGAGAAGGGGTTGTTTTATGGAATTGGATAAGAGTCCCCATGAAGAAAAAAAGGCAAATAAGGTTGTACCCCATTCGATTGCTTCAGAGGCAGAAAGCCCATTGTTACTGAAGTCTTGAAGGGTATATATGGAAAGAAGGTATAAAAGGAAGAGTACTGAAGATGTCTTGAGATAACTTGGATCATAGTTCCATTGGAATCCAATCATAGAATCGGCAAGTGCACCATAAATGAGGATTTCATTGAATATACGCGGTTTCAATTGCCCCGTAAGTCTAAGAACCAAGGAAAGAAACAAATGGAGAAAAAAGAGAATGAAAAAGGTCTTGGAAGGAGTCGGAAAGGATTTTGACATGATTGGGCCGCCTCTATTCTAAAAAATGTGAAAATAATAATCGCGAATACTTATTATTTTTACCTCATAGTTTCCAACTTATCCACCTTTTGAAATCAAAAAAGCGCCCCTATAGGGCGCTCTCCATTCAGGAAATTCTGAAACGATAGAAAGGTCAGGCGATGCGATATCGATGAATAAAAAAGAAGACCTGAAGATAGACAAAGAGTTCGGATAATTCTTCCATGGTCTCGTCCCTGAAATCATGAAAGAGCTGGCCTTTATCCCCCATGAGGGCAAGTATAGCGGCAAGGACTGTGAGAAGGAACATGAGCCGGTTCTTTTTAAGACAGTGCAAGGTTTTTTGAACGTTCACGCTCTGATAGAAGAGATGGATGACCGCAGCCGATAAGAGTCCAATGGCGCCGTCTATGACACGATGATAGGGGAGGTCTTTCATGCTCCAGAAAACAGGTCCTGTCTCAGTCATTTCTTTTAGAAGAAAAACGCGGCCCCAGCTGATTTCCCTTCCGAAAAGAAGCAGGAAAAAGCTTGCCGCAAAAAGCCAATAAGAGGGCCTGTGAAGGTGCGTCTCCTGTGTGTAGTGATAGATGGACCAAATGATACCTGTAAGAAGGATCATGTTTTGACCCATTTCAATAGGTCCGTTTTCCCACGCAAAGGGGCCAGGAAGAAGGAAGCTGAGTGGGAAAAGAACGAAAAAATAAAGAATGGCCGCCCTGGGCCAAAAGGAAGAGGCGGATGTTGTTGGATCTTTCATAACGGGCTCCTTCTTACTTGTATTTTGAGTAACTGGAAAGAAAAATTGACTCATGAATCTAATTTACAAAAATACATGTTTTTAAGAATTTTTGCAACAGGATTTTCATAAAATATTAATATTTTATTTATAAATTATTTATAATTAAACCGCAAAAAAAGACCGTCGATGAGCAATGATTTATGCTTCCGGCGGCTTTTAATGCAGCTTCTTTATTTTTGAGCGGCTTTTTGGGCTTTGTGTTCCTTGAGCATTTTCTGCATGCAGGCAACAAGGGGCCAACCCAATTTTCTATGGTGATCGATGCAGCTGACACAGTGCCCGTGGCGGGGACAATCCACCGTGCAGGGGCAGTCATAGATCATATCTTCGTCACACATGTCAGTTCTCCTTTCGTAAGGCACGGAGCACATAGTCCCGGAGGACAAGGGCATTGTTTTCTTCTCTGCTTTTCTTAGCGTAGAGAAAGACGACAGGTCCTTTCTTGAGGGCTTCTTCAAGGAATTCAAGGAAAGGCGGAACGGCAGGATTCAAAGACAGTTCCTTTTCATAACGTTCCCTGAATCCCTGAAAATCCTCGTCATGGTCCTTGTACCAATCGTGAAGCTCCCGAGAGGGGGCAATCTGCTTAGCCCAAGTTGGAATGGCTTCTTTTTTTACCCCCCGCGGCCAGAGCCGGTCAACGAGAACCCGCTCTTCCGGGCCTTTCTCTGTGCGGTCATAGACACGCCGCAGCCATATTTCCATCAGTCCACTTTCTCAATGGCGGCAACGGGGCAGCCGTTCATGGCATCTTCTGCGGAGCTTTCAGCACCGGCAGGAACGGATTCAGCGGCTACGGCTTTATTATCATCTCCCATGGAAAAGACTTCAGGGCAGGTGGACGTGCAGAGTCCGCAGCCGATACAGCTGTCATTAACATGATATTTCATAAGTAACATCTCCCTCTGATGACTGATGGGAGTGGAGACCTTTCTATAAAAGGCCTGTCCAACCCTCTTTTCATCCCTTATTGTAAGGTGGGGCAGCAGGCTTGTCCGTTGCCATAACAACGAAATCTATTTTTTGTGACCATGATAAAAAAGAAGCTGCGCAAGCGCAGCTTCGTAAGGAACGGATGCAGGAGCTTATTTCCAGAAGTCAAGATTGGAGTCGTCGAGACCAATATTTTTTGCCTTGAAAACTGGTTTTTTGCCTTCTGCAAGCTGACGGCCATAGTCTTTCATGACGGCAATGGCCGTTTTGTTCATGGCCATGATAGAGGGGATGTTCGTCAAACACATAAAGGCCATCGTGATATCGGCGAGGGCCCATGCGTTGTCCATGCTCATCCCGGCGCCGACGAAGATGACGATGACGGCGATGATGCGGTAGATGGTCATAGTAGATTTGGAGGGAGTCTTGCCGCCATTCAGGTAAGCTAGGCAGTTGTCGACATAAAAGAGGTTGCCCAAAAGGGTCGTGAAGGCAAACAGGACCATGGCAAAGGTGATCATGATCGGGCCAAAGGCACCAAAGTCAACTTGGGTAGCTGCTTGTACGTAAGGAGCCCCTGCCATCTCTTTGGTCGGGATGATCCCGGAGAACATGCAGATAAGGGCGGTGCAGGTGCAGAGAATGGTGTCGATGACGACAGAGAGCATCTGGACGAGACCTTGCTGGGCCGGGTGGGAAACGTCAGCGGCTGCAGCTGCGTTCGGAGCAGAACCAACGCCGGCTTCGTTGGAATAAAGGCCGCGCTTTATCCCAAACATCAGACAGGAAGCGCTGATGCCGCCCAGGATTTTCTGGAAGTTGAAGGCATCGGCAAAGACAGCGCCTAAGACGCTCGGAATCATATCAAGATGCATAAGGATGATGGCAAGGGAAAGCAGGACATAAAGGACGCCCATGATTGGAACGAGGGTCCCCGTTACATGAACGATACGTTTACCGCCGCCCATGACGCAGTAGCCAACCATTACGGCAAGAAGGCCACCGATGATCCAAGGCGTGGTGGCTTTGTCATAGAAGCCATATACAGAGAAGGTGGACTGTAGGTTGTAAGAAGCAAGCAAGTTGAAGCCGCCGGCATAGGTCACAATAAGGGCGATGGCAAAGGCAATGGCCAGCGTCTTGTTGTGGAGGGCTGTTTCAATGTAGTAGGCCGGGCCGCCGTAGCTGTCGCCATTTGCATCCTTGCGTTTGTAAACCTGGGCCAGGGTGCTTTCAATGAAGGCTGTGGCTGAACCAATCATGGCAATGGCCCACATCCAGAAGACGGACCCAAAGCCGCCCAGACACAGGGCCGTTGAAATCCCGATGATATTGCCCGTGCCGACACGGGACGCGGTCGAAACCATGAGGGCCTGGAAGGATGATATGGAGCCTTCTTTTTCCGGTTTTTCCATAATGACCCGGATGCTTTGACGCAGCCAGCGAAATTGAACAAAGCCCGTTGTAAAGGTGAAGTAAAGGCCAGCGGCGAGTAGGACGATGATGAGAATCGGATAATAGAGGACATCGTCCAGGGCAAGTAGAAATTCTGACATATGAATTGCCTCCTTTGGGGTTGAATCCACATCCGTTCCAATTGTGGATTGCTTTGCTTTTATTGTATCATAAAAAGGCTGAAAACATGTCATTTTTGTGAAATATAGTGGGAATAATTTTATATTCGGAACATAATTAAGCAAAATGGAAAGGAATCTTGTATCACAATGCATAGGGGGAAAAGACTTGTTTTCAAAATCAGATAATTCACTGTCTTTTTGCACATCAAAAAGCCCGGGCGGTGACGAAAAATCTCTGTACTATAAGGAGGGCTTCTTGAGGCGGCTAGGGAGATGGGATGAATTCCCCCCAAGCAAGGAGACAATGCAGGAATCCGCATGAGGGCAGGCGTGGAGGCAAACGAAATGAAAGGGACTATTTGCGTAATTATACCTTTTGTGGTATGCTATATGAGCGATTTTTTAAGTAATTAATGATGGTATGTCAGATAACCTACCAAATTCGAAGCTGACTGCCTGTGAGGAGGATTTTTTTAATGAGCGTTTCTGTAGAAAGAAAAGGTAACGAAGCAACTTTGAAATTCACTATTCCTGTTGAAGAAGTCGCAAAGGGTTTCGAAAGAGCCGTTGCCCGTGTCAACAAACAGGTCACAATTCCTGGCTTCAGAAAAGGAAAGGCTCCGCGCCGGGTCCTGGAAGCCCATGTCGGTAAGGATGCCATCAAGGAAGAAGCGTTCCAGATCCTTGCCAATGACAATTACAGAAAGGCTCTTGATGACAACAACTTCATTCCTGTTGCAGATCCCGAACTGAAGGATTCCACCTTGGAAGAAGGCAAGGAAATGGAAATGACCCTTTTGGTCACGCTCCGTCCGGAAGTTGAACTGGGTGAATACAAGAACCTCGATGTCAAGAAGGTTGTCCGTGAAGTCACTGACAAGGATGTGGACGATGCCATCAGCAACCTGCAGAAGCGGGCTGCTAAATTGGTTGATGCTCCGGAAGACCGGAAACTGGAAAAGGGAGACCTTGCTACGATTGACTTTGCCGGTACCATCGACGGTGAACCGTTTGAAGGCGGCGAAGGCAAGGGCTATCCCCTGGAAATCGGTTCCGGCAGCTTTATTCCTGGCTTTGAAGATCAAATGGTCGGCCTGAAAAAGGATGAATCCACCGATGTCAATGTAACGTTCCCGGAAGATTATGGCGCGAAGGAACTGGCTGGTAAGGCCGCTGTCTTCAAGGTCCATGTCCAGAATATCAAGGTTCGTGAAATTCCTGAAGTGACCGACGAACTGATTGAGAAAAACTCTGACAGTAAGACGATTGCTGAATTCCGCGAAAAGACCCTGGCCCGTCTGAAGAAATCTGAAGAAGATCAGGCTCAGGCCAACTATGAGCGGGATGTCATCAAGAAGGCCGTGGAGAATGCTTCCTTTGAAGTTCCGGAAGTTATGGTGACCCAGCGCGCCAACCAGATGGTGGACGAACTGACCATGAATCTCGAAGCACACCACATGAGCCTTCCGATGTATCTTCAGTATCTCGGCAAAGATGTGAAGACCTATCGGGATGAACAAAAACCGGTTGCTCTCGAAAACCTGAAGGCTGATCTCGTTCTTGACGCCATTGCCAAGAAGGAAGACCTTAAGGTAACGAAAGAAGAAACGCTGGCGGAAATGCAGAAGATTGCTGATACACAGGGTGCTACCCTTCATCAGGTCCAGAAAATCATTAAGGAAAATGGATCCCTGCCCCTGCTCGTTTCCAATATCATGCGCCGCAAAGCCGCTGATCTTGTACTCAGCTCTGCCAAAGGTGCAGCAGAAGCAAAAGAAGAAAAGACTGAAGAATAATCAACTGGGAGGTGGACCGCGTGAGTTATGTCCCTATTGTTGTTGAACAGACCAGCAAGGGCGAACGCAGTTATGATATTTACTCCCGACTTCTGAAAGATCGCATCATTTTTGTGACCGGAGAGATTGAAGATCACATGGCCAATCTGATTGTGGCCCAGCTCCTCTTTCTCGAATCGGAAGATCCGGATAAGGATATCCATCTCTACATCAATAGCCCTGGCGGCAGTGTGAGTGCTGGACTGGCCATTTATGACACCATGCAGTACATCCGTCCCGATGTTTCGACCATTTGCGTCGGCATGGCAGCCTCTATGGCCTCCATCCTCCTGGCAGCCGGAGCCAAGGGCAAACGGTTTGCCCTGCCCCATTCCCGTGTCATGATCCATCAGCCATTGGGCGGTGCCCAGGGCCAGGCCACGGATATTGAAATCCATGCCCGGGAGATCCTGCGCGTACGGGAAGAGATGAACCAGATTTTAGCAGCCCATACGGGGAAGGACCCAGAAACCATCAAATTGGATACGGAACGCGATCACTACCTGACCGCTGATGAGGCCTTGTCCTATGGCCTTATTGACCAGGTCGTAGCTTCTCCGGTTCATGCTTGATTGATGGATAGAACCGTCTTGCCCCAATTGTAAGGAGGGGTGTCAGATGGCATTCGATGATAGTAAAGGCCCGTTCGATCAAGATTATACCTGCTCTTTTTGCGGTAAGAAGCAGAGTCAGGTCAAGAAACTGATTGCTGGCCATAATGTTTTCATTTGCGATGAGTGCGTTGCCCTGTGCAACGAGATGCTCGACAAGGAACTCAAGAAACCTGCGGGAGAAAAGATTACCGATCTCCCGAAGCCGAAGGAAATTAAAAAGATCCTCGACGAATATGTCATTGGACAGGACGACGCTAAAGTGGCTCTGTCCGTGGCTGTCTATAACCACTATAAACGCATCAATTACGAGCAGGATCATCATTCTGATGTGGAATTGCAAAAATCCAATATCCTGATGCTGGGACCGACAGGAAGCGGGAAAACCCTCCTTGCACAAACCCTGGCTAAGATCCTGCAGGTGCCGTTTGCCATTGCGGATGCAACGAGCCTGACGGAAGCTGGTTATGTTGGGGAAGACGTGGAAAATATCCTGTTGCGTCTGATCCAAAATGCCGACTATGATATTCCGCTTGCGGAACGGGGCATCATTTACATCGATGAAATCGATAAGATTTCCCGTAAATCCGAAAATCCGTCCATTACCCGTGATGTATCGGGGGAAGGGGTGCAGCAGGCCCTACTCAAGATCCTTGAAGGGACCGTTGCTAATGTGCCGCCCCAAGGGGGACGGAAACATCCACATCAGGAATTGATTCAAATTGATACGACCAATATCCTCTTTATATGTGGCGGTGCCTTTGCTGGCCTCGAAAACGTCATCAATGCCCGCACGGGGAAGAAAAGCATGGGCTTTGGTGCAGAAATCGAGACACAGAAGGAAAAGGAAATGGCCAATCCTTTTAAGAAGGTCCTGCCTGAGGATTTTGTAAAGTATGGCCTGATTCCTGAATTTGTCGGTCGTCTTCCCGTTGTCGTCACCTTGGACCAGCTTGATGAAGCGGCCTTGGTCAAAATCCTGACGGAACCGAAGAACGCCCTGACTAAACAATATGAATCCTTCCTCGCCATGGATCATGTCGAGCTGGATTTTGACGATGATGCCCTGAAGGCCATTGCCCACGAAGCCTTGGCCCGTAAGGCCGGAGCTCGGGGACTTCGTGCCATCATTGAAGGCATCATGAAGAATGTGATGTATGAGGTCCCGAGCCGCGATGACGTTGAAAAATGCATCGTGACAAAGGATGTCGTTACGGCCCATAAGGAACCGGAACTGGTTCTTAAAAAGGTTGATGCAACTAAAAAAGCACGTAAAAATGCCTAGGAAAAAAGGAAAAGGGGGTCCCCTTTTCCCTTTTTCGCTATAAGGATGGTGAAACAGATGTCTGAAGTAGAAACAATGAGATTGCCTCTTCTTGCCCTTCGCGGCTTGATTGTCTTTCCAGGGATGATCATCAATCTTGACGTAGGGCGGGATCGCTCTATCAAGGCTGTAGAAACGGCTATGGCAACAACGAAACGGATTCTTTTGGTGACCCAGAAAGCAGCTGAAGAGGCTGATCCGACGGCGCAAGACTTGTATGGGTTCGGCGTTGTTGCAGAAATCAAACAGATGCTCAAGATGCCAAACGGCGCGATGCGCATCCTCGTAGAAGGACTTTATCGTGTAGAGGTCATCTCTGTCATCGATGAAGTTGGGATGAACTTGGAAGCCCATGTAGAAGTCAAAGAGGATACGGATAATAGGGGCAATGAAGTGGAAGCCCTGAAGCGTATGCTTGTAGAGACTTTTGAACAATGGGTGCTGGCAAGTAAGAAAGTGACAAGCGAAGTCATGCTGACCTTCAAGGATCAGCCTGATGCAGGCCGTGTCGCCGATATGATTGGCGGTTATTTGACCATTGATGTGCCGGAAAAGGAAAAACTCCTCGAAGCCATCAGTGTCAAGGAGCGGCTGCACCTTTTGTATACCTATCTGTGCAAGGAACTGGAAATCGTTACCCTTGAAAAGAACATTTCCCAGCAGGTCCGTAAGCAGATCGAACAGAATCAGCGTGAATATTATTTGCGAGAACAGATGAAAGCTATCAGCAAGGAACTCAACGAAGGGGACGAAAAGCAGTCCGAAGTGGATGAGTACAAGGCAAAGATGGCAAAACTGAATCTCCCGGAAGAGGTCAAAAAAGCCCTTGACAAGGAACTTGATCGGCTTCTCAAGATGCCCCCCATGATGGCTGAAAGTGCTGTCATCCGCAGTTATCTTGATACTTGTCTGAGTCTGCCCTGGGGCAAGATGACCCAGGATAATTACGACATTAAAAAAGCTGCCCAGATCCTTGATAAGGATCACTACGGCTTGAAGAAGGTCAAGGAACGGATCCTGGATTATCTTGCTGTCCGTGCCCTTACCAAGAGCAACCGTGGCCCTATTATCTGTCTTGTGGGTCCTCCCGGAGTCGGGAAGACGAGCCTTGCCCAAAGCATTGCCCGTGCTGTGAATCGAAAGTTTACCCGCATTTCCCTGGGTGGCGTCCGGGATGAAGCGGAAATCCGCGGTCATCGCCGAACCTATGTAGGCGCCCTGCCGGGCCGTTTGATCCATGGTATGATTGAATGCGGGACCGATAATCCGGTCTTCCTCCTGGATGAAGTGGATAAGATGGGAGCGGATTTCCGGGGAGATCCGGCCTCAGCCCTTCTTGAAGTCCTTGATCCGGAACAAAACAGCCATTTCAGCGACCACTACATTGAGTTTGCTTATGATATGTCGAATGTTTTCTGGATTGTAACGGCAAATACCGTCGAGACAATTCCGCCAGCCCTTTTGGACCGGTTGGAAGTCATCCAGCTTGACAGTTATACGGACGAAGAAAAAATCAAGATTGCCCAGCAGCATCTTTTGCCAAAAGAACGAAAACTCAGTGGGCTTCTTGCTAAGAACCTCACTTTGTCCCCCAAGACCTTGGAGCATATTATCCGAGACTATACGCGGGAAGCAGGTGTCCGTAACCTCGAACGCAAGATTGCCACTATCTGTCGTAAAGCAGCCCGCCGGATTGTTGAGAAAAAGATTGAAAAGGTTTCTGTCGGTGTGGCAAACCTTAAGGAATTTTTAGGACCTGCTGTCTATCTTGAAAGTGATATGAAGGCCAAAGCGGCTATTGGCGTCTGCACAGGTCTTGCTTGGACAAGTGTAGGCGGCGAGCTCCTCAAGATTGAGGTGGTTGTCTGTGAAGGCAAGGGCAAGCTGGTCCTCACGGGCCAATTGGGCGATGTCATGAAGGAATCAGCCCAGACTGCTTTTACCTATATTCGGTCTCGGGCCAAGGAGCTGGGCCTTGAAGCGGATTTCAATGAAAAAATCGACATCCACATCCATGTCCCGGAAGGCGCTATCCCGAAAGATGGTCCGTCTGCAGGCATTACGATGGCAACGGCCATGGAATCGGCTCTTACCAAACGAAAGGTCAAGGCGGACCTTGCCATGACTGGCGAAATCACCCTAACCGGTCAGGTCCTACCCATTGGCGGACTTAAGGAAAAGGTCCTTGCAGCGGCTCGTTACCAGATCAAGACGATTCTCTTGCCTCGTCAGAACGAACAGGATCTGGAAGAGCTGCCTGATCATGTTAAGAAATCCATGAAGTTCATCCCTGTAGATCACATGGATCAAGTCACGAAACTTGCTTTGGAGGCATAACAATTATGGTAATGACGCAGTGGGATATTGTCGGCGGCGAATTTGTCGCGTCAGCCGTCAAGGCCACCCAGTACCCGCAGGATACGGTGGATGAAGTTGCATTTATTGGTCGCAGCAATGTAGGTAAATCTTCCCTGCTCAATTCGCTGGCAAGGCGAAAGGGATTGGCTCGCGTCAGCAGTTCTCCTGGTAAGACCCAAACGATTAATTTCTATTCTTTTCGTGCCAAGAAAACAACGGAGAAAGAACCGCTGCGTCATACCTTTTATGCAGTGGACCTGCCAGGGTATGGTTTTGCCCGGACCAGTCAGAGCCAAAAGAACCAGTGGTCTGCTTTTATCTGCAAGTATATGGAAAATTCCCGGGACCTGAAGCTTGTCTGTATCCTTATGGATATCCGTCATGCACCCATGGAAAGCGATATTGACTGCTACCAGTGGCTCCTTAGTCTGGGAATCCCTCTTATGATTATTTTGACGAAGTCGGATAAGCTCAATAAAGGAGCTGTGGCGGCTCAAAAGGAACTTTATAAGAAAACTTTTGGTCTTGATGATGATCGCATCCTGACCTACACCTCGACGGCCCACACAAACCGGCGAGAACTAATCGAACGGATTTTGGCTACGTTGGGACACTGAACCCCATGATCAAAGGCCGGCAGCAAGGAATTGATATCCTTTGCTGCCGGCCTTATCCCTTTTTATCTGGTTCTATAATTTATTTTGGGGCGCTAAAGTGACCGTCCAGATGCGTGTCCTCT
>OMFQ01000328.1_pt1 | contig 31314 bp, 26 predicted proteins | sample 1645671 | NCBI WGS metagenome assembly OMFQ01 (sample SAMEA103958119, study PRJEB25191) | human gut metagenome | biome: human-associated habitat [ENVO:00009003]; feature: intestine environment [ENVO:2100002]; material: feces | place: Germany | collected 2013/2015
AACTGTATACTATGTCTTTGCACTGTTGTATACTATGTTACTACACTGCACATATCATCCGCCCGCTAAGTAATGGCATAAAATTCATGATGAAAATAAACTGTATAAATGAGATACAGTTACCAAAATAATACAGTTGAAAAGAGGTCAGCATTGCTGACCTCTTTTTTATGTAATTCTAAAAAAGCACTCGCATTCTGAAAAGTTATGTGCGTGCCGAGTAATGCTCGGGCATAATAAGTTTTAGAAAAATGAAACTGTCTACACGAACCGGGTGCGAGACACTCGCATTAGTCAACCTTTGGCAAGCCGTCAAAGCCCTGCTGGAGGTCGGCGTCTGTCGGAATGTAGTCGCTCATTTCGCCGTCATTATACTTCTGATAAGCAACCATATCAAAGTAGCCTGTACCTGTAAGACCGAAGAGAATTGTCTTTTCTTCGCCTGTTTCTTTGCACTTGAGAGCCTCGTCAATTGCAACTCTGATTGCGTGACTGCTTTCGGGAGCAGGAAGAATACCCTCAACTCTTGCAAACTGCTCTGCTGCTGCAAATACGCTTGTCTGCTCAACTGCTCTTGCCTCCATAAGACCGTCATGGTAAAGCTGAGAAAGTGTTGAACTCATACCGTGGAAACGAAGACCGCCTGCGTGGTTGGCTGACGGAATAAATCCGCTGCCGAGCGTGTACATCTTTGCGAGAGGACAAATCATACCTGTGTCGCAGAAGTCATATGCAAACTTACCTCTTGTAAGGCTTGGGCATGATGCCGGCTCAACAGCGATAAATTTGTAGTCATTTTCGCCACGGAGCTTTTCACCCATAAACGGAGAGATAAGACCGCCGAGGTTTGAACCGCCGCCTGCACAGCCGATGATAATGTCAGGCTTTACATCGTACTTTTCGAGAGCGGCTTTTGCTTCAAGACCGATAACGGACTGATGAAGAAGTACCTGATTAAGCACACTTCCGAGTACATAACGGTAGCCGTCTGTATGAGTTGCAACCTCAACAGCCTCAGAAATAGCACAGCCAAGGCTTCCTGTTGTACCGGGGTGAGCCTCAAGAATCTTTCTGCCGACTTCCGTTGTTGTTGACGGTGACGGAGTAACGCTTGCACCGTAGGTTCTCATAACCTCTCTTCTGAAAGGCTTTTGCTCGTATGAAACCTTTACCATAAATACCTTGCAGTCAAGGCCGAAATATGAACAAGCCATTGAAAGAGCAGTACCCCACTGACCTGCGCCTGTTTCGGTTGTAACACCTTTAAGTCCCTGCTTTTTAGCGTAGTAAGCCTGAGCAATTGCGCTGTTGAGCTTGTGGCTTCCGCTTGTGTTGTTGCCCTCGAATTTGTAGTAAATCTTTGCGGGAGTGTCAAGAGCCTTTTCAAGAAAATATGCTCTTATAAGCGGAGATGGACGGTACATTTTATAGAAGTTCTGAATTTCTTCCGGAATGTCAATGTATGCGTCTGTATCGTCAAGCTCCTGGTCAATAAGCTCATCACAGAACACGGGAGCAAGGTCTGCGTGTGTCATAGGCTTGAGTGTTGCAGGGTTTAAAAGCGGTGCAGGCTTGTTTTTCATATCTGCACGAACATTGTACCATTTTGTCGGGATTTCGCTTTCGTCAAGGTATATTTTGTATGGGATTTTGTTTTCAGCCACTAAAATGACCTCCTTGGAATAATATTTCTCTGTAAACAGAATGTAATCTCACTTTGAAAATTTGCAGGAATTATTTTACATCCTGCACACTTCTGTAATATTGTACCACAAATAAAAGGCTTTGTCACGCAAATTTGTAAAAATTTATTTTGGCATACAAAACCTATATTTTTATTTACACTCTTTTTACAATTGACAAACAGCGTATTTTACAAAACAGTCATAGACTGATGTTGTACGAAAGAGGTACACAAATGATATGAATTTAAGGAGAAAATTCAAATGAAATCTATGACTAAAAAAATTACGGCAACAGCATTATTCGGTGTTCTTGCAGTTTCTGCATTTGCAGGCTGCGGCGGTGCAGGCTCTTCATCAAACGGTTCATCCGACGCAGGTTCGGATGCCGCAAAGTTTGACGCATCAAAAACAATCTCTGTTGTAACAAGAGAAGAAGGCTCAGGCACAAGAGACGCATTCACAGAGCTTACAGGCGTTCTTGTTAAGGACGGCGACAACAAGACAGACAACACAACTACTTCGGCTGTAACAATCAACAGCACAGAGGCTGTTATCACAAATGTTAAGGATAACGAGGCGGCAATCGGTTACATTTCACTCGGTTCACTCAACGATACGGTAAAGGCTCTTAAAATCGGCGGTGTTGAGGCAACAGCCGATAATGTAAAATCAGGCGACTATGCAGTAAGCCGTCCGTTCAACATTGCTTACAAGGGCGAACTCAGCGATGTTGCTCAGGATTTTGTTGATTACATAATGAGCTCAGACGGTCAGAAGATTGTTTCGGACAACGGTTATGTAACAGTTTCGGAAAATGCCGCATACAGCGGTAAGAAGCCGTCAGGCAAAATCAGCGTAGCAGGTTCTTCTTCGGTATCACCTGTAATTGAAAAGCTTGCCGAGGCTTATCAGAAGGTAAACACAAACGCTAAGGTTGAAATCCAGACATCCGACTCATCGGCAGGTATGCAGTCAGCTATGGGCGGCACATGTGATATCGGTATGGCGTCCCGTGACCTTAAAGATGAGGAAAAGAGCGCACTCAAGGTTGAAACAATCGCAAAAGACGGTATCGCAGTAATCGTAAACAATGCAAACACATGTGATGACCTCACACTTGATCAGGTAAAATCAATTTACACAGGTGAAACAACTGTTTGGAGTGACATAATTAAATGAGATTAAACAGATTTCGTGAAAAGGCAATGCAGGGAGTTTTCTTCCTCACAGCTGTAACAAGTATAGCGGCGGTTGTCATAATCTGTATATTCTTATTCTGTAACGGTGTTCCTGCAATGGCAGAAATAGGCTTCTTTGATTTCGTAGGCGGACAGAAATGGGCGCCTACGAATGTGCCTGCATCATATGGAATTTTTGATATGATTATCGCAAGCATATATGTTACTGCGGGAGCAATCATAATCGGTGTTCCGATAGGAATTCTCACAGCAGTATTTCTTGCAAGATTTTGCCCTGCACCGCTTTACAAGGTGCTTAAACCGGCAACAGAGCTTTTGGCAGGCATCCCGTCAATTGTTTACGGCTTCTTCGGACTTATGGTAGTTGTACCGTTCATCCGTGATAACTTCGGCGGTAACGGTTCAAGCTGGCTTGCGGCATCAATCGTACTCGGAGTTATGATTCTTCCGACAATCATAGGCGTGTCTGAGTCGGCAATCAAGGCAGTTCCCGAAAGCTACTACGAAGGTGCTTTGGCACTTGGAGCAACAAAGGAAAGAAGTGTGTTCAAGACAATTCTTCCGGCATCAAAATCAGGCGTTCTTGCAGGAGTTGTTCTCGGCATAGGCAGAGCGTTGGGCGAAACAATGGCAGTTGTACTCATTGCAGGCAATCAGGTTCAGATTCCGCACAGCGTTACGGACGGACTTCGTACCCTGACCGCAAACATTGTTCTTGAAATGGGTTATTCAACAGGCTTGCACCGTCAGGCACTTATTGCAACGGGTGTTGTTCTGTTCGTATTTGTTCTGCTCATCACACTTTCAATGCAGGCTATAAAGAGTAGGAGTGAAAAGCGTGGCTAACAGCGATAATATAAAAAACGATGCCGTTGCGGTTGATGTGTCACAGATTAAGGCAATCAACAAAGTATCGTTTAAACAGAGAATGAAAGCCTACAAAAGAAAGCCCCTTTCACTTGTACTGCTCATTCTTGTAGGTCTTGCGGCGGCACTTTCTGCGGCGGCTCTCATATTTATCATTGTCTATGTTCTTGTGCGAGGTGTTCCGAACCTTACCCCAGAGCTGTTCTCACTTGAGTACAACAGCGACAATGTATCGTGTATGCCGTCAATTATCAACACAATTGTTCTTACGCTTGTAACCCTTATAATTTCCGTACCGTTCGGTGTGGGAGCGGCAATCTATCTTGCCGAGTACGCAAAGCGTGGCAACAAGCTTGTTAAGGTAATCAGAACAATGGCAGAAACCCTTGCCGGTATTCCGTCAATTGTTTACGGTCTTTTCGGTATGCTCTTCTTTGTGTATGCCCTTAACTGGGGTTATTCACTTCTTGCCGGTGCATTTACGCTTGCAATTATGGTACTTCCCACAATTATGCGTACAACCGAGGAGGCACTTCTCACAGTTCCAGATTCATACCGTGAGGGCAGTTACGGACTCGGTTCGGGCAAGCTCAGAACAATTATGAGAATTATTCTTCCGAGTGCGATGCCCGGTATTCTTGCCGGAATCATTCTTGCTGTCGGCAGAATAGTTGGCGAAACAGCCGCACTTATTTATACTTACGGTTCGGCAACAGGCTATGCGGCAGGCCCTCTCAATTCGGGACGGTCACTGGCCGTTCATATGTATGTACTTACCAACGAAGGACTTCATACAGATCAGGCATGGGGGACCGCAGTTGTACTTCTTGTACTTGTTTTTGCAATCAATACACTCTCGGCATTTGTTGCAAAAAAACTCGGAAACAACAAGAAGTAACAGGAAAGGATAATTATTTTACAATGGATAAATTTACCATAGAAAACATGAATCTTTACTACGGAAAATTTCATGCGTTAAAGGATGTAAATATCCGTATGAAGAAAAACAGAATCACAGCCTTCATTGGTCCGTCAGGCTGCGGTAAGTCAACTCTTTTAAAGTCGCTCAACCGAATGAACGACCTTGTTGAGGGTTGTAAGATAACAGGCGACATTCGCCTTGACAACGAGGATATTTACGGAGATATGGATGTAAATATCCTCCGCAAAAGGGTTGGTATGGTGTTCCAGAAAGCCAATCCGTTCCCGATGAGCATTTACGATAACATCGCTTTCGGTCCTCGCACACACGGAATCAAAAGCAAGAAAGAACTTGACAGGATTGTTGAAGAATCCTTGCGTGACGCCGCAATCTGGGATGAGCTTAAAGACAGGCTCAAAAAGAGCGCTCTCGGTCTTTCGGGCGGTCAGCAACAAAGACTTTGTATTGCAAGAGCACTTGCCGTAAAACCCGAAGTTCTGCTTATGGACGAGGCAACCTCTGCACTTGATCCTATTTCAACGGGTAAAATTGAGGAGCTTTGCCTTAAACTGAAAAACGATTATACAATCGTTATGGTAACACATAATATGCAGCAGGCTTTGCGTATTTCAGATGAAACAGCGTTCTTTTTACTCGGTGAAATGGTTGAATGTAATTCAACCGACGCAATTTTCTCAAATCCGCAGGATAAGCGTACCGAAGAATACATTACGGGAAGGTTTGGCTAATGAGAGAATATTTTGATAAAGAGCTTACACAGCTTAACGACAGCCTTATTGAAATGGGCGGTCTTGTTGAACAGGCAATCAAAAATACAATGAAGATGATTGTTGACGGCGAAGATTTGCTTGATATCGCAAGAGAACATGAAAATCGTATTAACGAGGCGGAAAAATCCATTCAAAGCAGATGTCTGCACCTTCTTCTTCATCAGGCACCTGTTGCACACGACCTCAGATATGTTTCCGCCGCACTCAAAATGATTACCGACCTTGAGAGAATCGGCGATCAGGCAGTTGATATTGCTGAAATGTCTGTTTACATCAAGGACAAAAAGCAGGTGTTCAATCTTACTCACATTTTGGAAATGGCAGACAATGCCTCAAAAATGGTAACGGAGGCTATTGACGCTTTTGTTAAGAGCGATATTGAGGTTGCCAAAAAGGTAGCCCGTCAGGATGATATCGTTGACGAACTTTTTAACCGTTCAAAGAATGAAACGGTTGAACTCATTCATAAGAATAAGGAACTCGGCTCAGAGGCTCTCGATATCGTTATGATTGCAAAGTATCTTGAAAGAATTGCAGACCATGCGGTTAATGTTGCAGAGTGGGTTGCTTTTTCAATTACAGGCAGCTGCGATTTGTCCGACTGATATATTTTGCTTAACAAACGGGAGCATAGCTGTATGCTCCTGATTTTTGTTTTATTAAACTTTACATTTTTGCAAAAAAAGTCTATAATTATGGCGGATGTTCCGATTTTAATTTAAGTGCAGGCGCCCCTTTGCGGTGCATTTAAATACACATTTGTTGAGGGAGAGTATTAGATGTTAATTTACATTGTTGAAGATGATACCGATATCAGAGAGCTTGAATCTTATGCCATGAAAAGCAGCGGATATGAGGTTCAGAGCTTTGGTGAAAGCAAGAGCTTTTTTAAGGCTTGTACAGCCGAAATTCCTCAGCTTGTAATTCTTGATGTTATGTTACCCGATTTTGACGGACTTTCCGTGCTTGAAAAAATGCGCAGGGACGCCGTGACAAAAAATGTTCCCGTTATCCTTGTTACTGCAAAGGGAAGTGAAATGGATAAGGTCAAAGGCCTTGACATGGGTGCCGATGACTATATTACAAAACCTTTTTCAGTCCTTGAGCTTATTTCAAGAGTCCGTGCAATCCTCCGCAGATGTTCTGTTGATGACAGACAGGATGTAATAAAGCTCGGTCAGATTGTTTTTGACGATTCCAAGCACATTGTAACAAGCTGCGGTGAGGAATGTAACCTCACCTTCAAAGAATACGAACTTTTAAAGTATCTTCTCAAAAATAAAGGGATGGCGCTTACCCGTGAAAATATCATTCTCAATGTGTGGGGATATGATTTTGAGGGCGAGAGCAGAACGGTTGATATGCACATTACAACCCTCAGGCAAAAACTCGGCAGCTGCGGAAACCTTATCAAAACCGTGAGAAATGTCGGATATAAGGCGGGGGAATAAAGTGAAACTGAGTAAAAAGCTTTTAAAAAACTTTTCGGTTATCGCTGTGGTGTCCATTCTTCTGACGGCTGTTTTTTCAACAGCCGCTTTCTGGTTTGTGTTCTCCGATGAACAGGAGGCAGAGGTTCGGCAATATACCGATAAAATCATCAGCGTTTATAATTCCAACAGCGAAATCGACCTTTCAAAATATTACGGGATAGGCGATTTTCGTGTTACTCTCATAAAAAGTGACGGTTCGGTTGTATCCGACAGCGTTGACACAGATGTTAATTCTATGCCGAATCACAGCGACCGTCCCGAATTTGAACAGGCAATCAAGGACGGCAACGGTTCAAGCCACAGAATGTCGGAAACTTTGAATAAAATAACATACTACTATGCAGAAAAAACCGCAGACGGTTCTGTAATCCGTGTTGCAAAGACAATTGACAGCATTTACGGAATTTTTCTTTTTGTTATTCCGTCGATTCTTATAATTATGATAGGTGTATTTGTTGTCTGTACAATTCTGGCAAAGCGCTCCACAAAGAAAATCATTGAACCGATTAAGGAAATGGCGGACAACGGCAACGGCTCGCCGTATGATGAGCTTTTGCCGCTCTCACAGAAAATTGCAAGTCAGCAAAGACAAATCAAGCGTCAGATGCGCAGACTGCAGTTTGAAAAGGATAAAATTTCAACGCTTATCGAAAATATGGCGGAGGGCTTTATTCTTATTGATGTTGACAAAAAGGTGCTTATGAGCAATTATTCGGCGTCAAAGCTTCTCGGTGCCGATGATGACGGTGTTACCGACAAAACTTTGATTGCATTTTCACGCAACGAGGTTCTTAACGATTGCGTTGACAAGGCTCTTTCGGGCGAAAGTAAAAACGGCGACACAACCGTAAAAGGAAGAGCATTGCAGATTATCACCAATCCTGTTTATTCAAACGGCGAAAAAAACGGTGCAATCTGTCTTATCATTGATGTTTCGGCTAAGAAAAAGGCTGAAAAAATGCGTCGTGAATTCACGGCAAATGTAACTCACGAGCTGAAAACTCCGTTGACTTCAATTTCGGGCTATGCGGAAATCATTGCAAGCGGTCTTGTAAAGCCCGATGATATCCCGAATTTTGCAAATAAAATTCACAAGGAATCGGGCAGACTTCTCTCTCTTATAAGCGATATCATGGAGCTTTCACAGCTTGACGAAAAATTCAGCGATGAAGAATTTGCCCCTGTTGACCTTGCAGGGGTTGCAGCCGAGGTTGCTGAGGATCTCCGTTCAAATGCCGAAAAGCACGGAATTACAATCACTGTTGATACAAAAACTGCCGTTATAAACGGAAACCGTAATCAGATTTACGAACTTATCTACAATCTTTGTGACAATGCAATCCGTTATAATCGTGAAAACGGTTCGGTAAAAATCATGACAGGTGATGACAATGAACATCCGTTTGTTAAAGTTGCCGACACGGGAATCGGTATCCCCGAAAAGCACCACAAGCGTGTGTTTGAACGCTTTTACCGTGTTGATAAGAGCCGTTCAAAGGAAACAGGCGGCACGGGTCTTGGACTTGCAATTGTCAAGCACATTACCGAAAGACACGGCGGAGAGATTTCTCTTGAAAGCAGTGAACAGGGAACAACATTTACCGCAAGGTTCTGATGTGAATATTTTTACAATCTTTTGCAGAGAAAATAAATTTCAAGCGGTGCTGTGCATACTATATTGTGCAGTGCCGCTTTTTTATTGCTCAAACAATACAATTTCACGAATCTTACATAAAAAATGCCGTGTTTCGACAAATTTCAAAGATATTCGCCAAGCTTTCAGACTTTACAAATTCTTTACAATTCATTGACAATCCTATGACTTTAGTTTAATATTATTGATGATAAAGGAGAGTATGTATTTATGGATTTGTTTATGGTTTTACAACTGCTCTGCGGTCTGGCGCTCTTTTTGTTCGGTATGAATTCAATGGGCGACGGTCTTGAGAGCCTTTCCGGTGGTAAGCTTGAAAAAACTTTGGAAAAAATGACTAACAGCACCATTAAAGGATTCATTCTCGGTGCGGCTGTTACTGCGGTGATTCAGTCCTCTTCGGCAACAACCGTTATGGTTGTCGGCTTTGTAAACTCGGGAATTATGAAACTCCGCCAGGCAATCGGTATTATTATGGGTGCCAATGTCGGCACAACAATCACTTCTTGGATTCTCAGCCTTTCGGGTATTGAGGGCGACAGTTTGGTTATGCAGCTTTTAAAGCCGTCGTCTTTCTCTGCCGTGTTTGCCTTTGTAGGAATTATTCTTCTTATGTTCTGCAATTCGGAAAAGAAGAAGCATCTCGGCACAATTTTCCTCGGATTCGGTATTCTTATGGTTGGTATGGATCAGATGAGTGCGGCTGTTGAACCGCTTTCGGATGATCCGACATTCACGGGCTTCCTCACACTCTTTAACAACCCTGTATTCGGTATTCTTGCCGGCGCATTGCTGACCGCAATTATACAAAGCTCAAGCGCCTCTGTCGGTATTTTGCAGGCATTGTCCAAAACAGGCGCAATCAGCTATTCAATGGCAATCCCAATTGTTATGGGACAGAATATAGGCACTTGCGTAACCGCACTTATTTCCTGTATCGGTGCAAAGAAAAACGCAAAGCGTGCCGCATTTGTACATCTTTACTTCAATATTATCGGCACACTCGTAATTTGTGCATTGTTCTACGGTTCTAACCTCTTTATCAACTACGGTTTCCTTAATGATATCGTAGGTCCCGAGAACATTGCGGTTATCCACACAGCATTCAATCTGCTCGCAACTGCAATTCTTCTTCCGTTCAACAAGTATCTTGAAAAGCTTGCCTGCCTTACAATCAAGGACAAGGACGAGGATTCGGATGTTCCGTTCCTTGATGAGCGTTTTCTCAACACTCCCTCTGTTGCAACAGAGCGTGCAAAGTCACTTGCTGAAAAAATGGCTCGTCTTTCTGAGGGTACGCTCCTCGGCGCACTTGAACTTGTTGACCATTATGACGAAAAGGTTGCGGAAACAATTCATGAAAACGAAGATATGATTGATTCCTATGAGGATGTTATTTCAACATACCTTGTAAAGCTCAGTTCCAAACAGCCTTCGGCTGACGACAACAAAACTATTCAGCTCATTCTTCACACAATCGGTGATTTTGAGCGTATCAGCGATCATGCGGTAAGCATTGTAAAGGTTGCTCAGGAAATTCACGAAAAGAACATTTCGTTCTCAAAAGAGGCGAAAGCAGGTCTTGCCGTTATGGTTGACGCACTTCGTGAAATTATCAACAACGCTACTGTTGCTTTTGTTGATAATGACCTTGCACTTGCCTCAAAGGTTGAACCGCTTGAACAGGTTATCGACCGTTTGCGTGACAAGCTTAAAGACGCCCATGTTAAGCGTCTTACTAACGGTATCTGTACAATCGAACTCGGTTTTGTATTCTCTGACCTTATCACAAATATTGAGAGAGTTTCCGACCATTGCTCAAACATTGCAATCGGTGTTATTGAAATCAACCGCAACGGCTACGACGCACACGAATATCTTCACGAACTCAAAAATTCCGATGATATTCAGTACAACGCAGATTACAAGGCTTACAAGCAGAAGTACACACTTCCAAAGGAAGCTCTGTCTGTAAGAGAGGTTTCCGTAGGCGTTCCCGCAAACTAAACAAATCTTTTTATAAAATTAAGGGCTGTCGAAAAACAAAAAGTTTTACGACAGCCCATTTTTTTTCGTGTGAAAGATTTACCTGCGGATTTTTATGCGGTCAGCTTTCGCTTTCGTTAAATACGAAAAAATCCGAGAAGAATTGCAAAGTAGTGGAATACACTTCCCGCAACCGTGAATAAGTGCCATATCGAGTGAAAATATTTTACCTTTTTAATTGCGTAAAATATAATCCCCACCGTGTAGAATACTCCGCCTATTATGAGGAAGATTCCCGAAATTGACGGCATATGTTCCATAAGCGGTTTTATTGCAAAGATTATTACCCAACCCATTCCTATGTAGCAGAATATTGACGGAATCCTTGCTTTTTCAAGGTTGATTGAGTTCATAACTATTCCGAAAATTGCCGATGCCCACACAATTCCGAACAGAATCCAACCTGTCACACCGTTGAGGTAGTAAAGAGTAATCGGTGTGTATGTTCCTGCAATCAGCAGAAAAATCGTGTTGTGATCCATTATTCGGAAAAATGCTTTTACTTTTTCATTTGTGAAAGAATGATACAGAGTTGACATTGTGTAGAGTATGATGAGCGATGCACCGTAAATGCAAGAGCTGACAACACCCCACGCATTTGTGTGGATTGCTGCCGTAACGATAAGCACAACCGTTCCCGCAATCGACAGACCTGCACCGATTCCGTGTGATACAGAGTTGAAAATTTCTTCCCCGAGTGTATATTTTCTTTTGAACTTTGCCAAGATGAACCTCCAAAAAATAATCTGTACTAATATTATAAATCATTCCTGCACATATTCAAGATGATTCGTAATGCAAAATATTCCAACGGACTTTATATTTCGTCAAAAACGGTTTCTGTTATCCAAATTTCGCAGATTTATTGGTTTGTAATTCAAACTTGTTGAATTTTTATAACATATTGACACAAGAATATTTTGTGTAGTATAATTTGCGTAATTTATTTGGCTATAGGAGGAGCGCTTATGCTCAGAATAGAACATTTAACTAAAAAATACGGTGACAAAAAGGCTGTTGACAATTTGTCACTTCATATTCAAAAAGGCGAGATTTACGGCTTTATCGGACACAACGGTGCAGGAAAGACAACAACAATCAAATCCTGCTGTGGAATTCTCAACTTTGACGAGGGCGAAATCTATGTTGACGGTGTGTCGGTAAAAGAAAAACCTCTCGAATGTAAGCGCAAAATTGCTTACATTCCCGACAATCCCGATTTGTATGAGTTTATGACAGGTATTAAGTACCTCAATTTTATTGCCGATATTTTCGGAATCAGCCAGTCTGACCGTCAGGCAAGAATCAGTAAATATGCTGAAATGTTTGAAATTAAAAATGCACTTGCTCAGACAATTGACAGCTATTCTCACGGTATGAAACAAAAACTTGCAATTGTTTCCGCACTCATACATAACCCAAAGCTTATCATTATGGATGAACCTTTTGTAGGTCTTGATCCAAAATCATCCCACCTCCTCAAAACTTTGATGAGAGAGATGTGCGATAACGGCGGTGCGATTTTCTTCTCAACCCATGTGCTTGAAGTTGCCGAAAAGCTTTGCGACAAGGTTGCTATCATCAAAAGCGGAAAACTTATCAAATCGGGTACAATGGATGAGGTCAAGGGCGATGATTCGCTTGAAGATGTATTCCTTGAACTGGAGGAGAAAGATGCTTAAAACCTTAATTAAACTCCAATTTCAAAAGGCATTTGCACGGTACGCCGCAAATTCGTCAAACAAGAAAAAGAACGGCAAAAAAAGTTCGTTTAACTCACCAGCTGTTTATCTTGCTCTTCTCGCTTTTGTCGGTGTTGTATTTGCATTTATGTTCTACAATATGTTCAGCATGATGGCACCTATGCTTGCAACATCGGGATTCAGTTGGTTGTATTTTCTCTATGTTATGGGTGCGTCGTTTGTAATCAGCACAATAGGCTGTATTTTCCTTTCGCTCTCACAGCTTTATGAGGCAAAGGATAATGAACTTTTGCTTTCAATGCCTATTCCGCCTCGCAGTATTCTCTTTTGCAGAATGTTGCCACTGTATGCACAAAATCTTCTCTTTTGTGCACTTGTACAGGTCCCTGCTTTTGCGGCCTATGCAACAAATGCATCTGTTTCGGTTTCGCTTGTAGTAAGTCAGATTGTGATTCTGCTTTTAGTTCCGCTTTTAAGCCTAAGCGTTTCGTGCATTCTCGGCTGGCTGATTGCACTTGTAACATCAAGGACAAGACATAAAAATGTTGTGACAATCGTATTTTCACTTGTTTTCTTTGCACTGTATTTTTACCTTTATTATCAGGCAGAGGACCTTGTAAAAACACTCGCTGCAAATTCAATTGGCATCGGTGCAAATATAATGGACAGTGCATATCCGCTTTATCTCACAGGACTTGGCGCATCGGGCGAATTGTTGCCGCTTTTTGGTGTTGCTGTAGTAATTATTGCATTCTTTGCAATTGTTTATGCGGTGCTTTCTCACAGCTTCATAAAGCTTGCAACAGCGAAAAAGGGTGCGAAGAAAGCCGTGTATAAGGAGAAAACTTTGAAAGTAAGCTCTGCATCAAAGGCGCTTTTACGCAAAGAAAGAATGATGTTCACAGGCAACGCAACCTATATGCTTAACAGCGGACTCAGTGCGTTAATTATGGTAGGCGGAACAATTTATGCGGTGTTCCAGTTCAATATGGTGAATACACTTCCGAGTGAATTTACCGACATTATTTCGGTATATCTTCCGCTGATAATTTCATTCGTTATTGCAGTTGGAACGATTTCTGCGGCATCAATTTCAATGGAGGCAAAGAACCTCTGGCTTATGCAGTCGCTTCCTGTATCACCGTTGCAGGTGCTTACACAAAAGCTGAAACTGCACTTTGTTATAAACGGTGTTGTTTCACTTGTACCCTCGGTTGTTCTCTCAATAATGCTCGGAATGAAACCGGTTAATATTATTATCACAATTCTTATTCCGATAATTTTCTCGTTGCTCTCGGGACTTCTCGGACTTATGTTTGACCTGAAAAAGCCAAAGCTTGACTGGAATACAACCGCTGAGGCAGTAAAACAGAGTGCAAGCGTTATGCTTTCATTATTGCTTTCAGTTCTTGCCGTGTGCGTACCTGTTATTGCGTATTCGGTTCTTCTCGGCTTTGAAATTGTAATCCCAACAGAAATTTTCCTCGCCTGCACAGCATTTTATTTCATCCTCATCAGCCTTCCGGTCTGGTTCTGGATTAAGAATAAAGGTACAAAGGTTTTCGTAAATCTTTAAAACAGAATATCAAAATTAAGAATAAACCTCCGAAAATTTGCAGATAATATTTGCAGAATGTTTCGGAGGTAATTTTTATGAGTAATAATATGGACTTGGGTTATGAGATGTTTTGCTATCAGTGTGAGCAGACTGCGAACGGAAAGGGTTGCACACGGCTCGGTGTTTGCGGAAAAACTCCCGAAATTGCAAATCTTCAGGATTTACTTATCTTTCAGCTGAAGGGCATAAGCTGTTACGGCAAGGCGCTTATTGAAAAAGGTCAGCACATTGACAAGGACATTGTTCGCTTTGTGGAAAACTGCCTTTTTACAACGCTGACGAATGTAAACTTTGATGCCGATGTGCATGTGTCGCTTTTGCGTGAATCTCAGCAAATCAAGGAAAAACTTCGTGAAGTTGTGGGCGAAATCAAAAATCATACTCTGCACGCAACCTACAATCTTCCCGAAACAAAGTCGGAAATGCTCAAAGACGCACCGCTTGCGGGAATTATGTACGAAAAGTCGCTTGACCCCGACATCCGCTCTTTAAGACAGACAATTGTTTACGGTCTCAAAGGCATAAGCGCCTACGGTCATCAGGCTCGTGAACTCGGCTATTTCAGCGATCAGGTTGACGATTTTTACATCACTGCACTTGAGGCGACAACGGATGATTCGCTCACGGTTGAGGAGCTTATCAGAATGACGATGAGAACGGGTGAAAATGCTCTTGAAGTTATGAAAAAACTTGATGAAGCAAACACTGAAACCTACGGCAATCCGTCACCGCACAAGGTTGATGTTCACATCAAAAAAGGTCCGTTTATTATTGTGTCGGGTCACGATTTGAAAGACCTTGAAATGCTCCTTGAACAGTCAAAGGGCAAGGGCATAAATATTTATACTCACGGCGAAATGCTACCGTGTCATGGCTATGACGGTTTAAAAAAATATCCGCATCTTATCGGCAATTTCGGCGGTGCATGGCAAGATCAGCAAAAGCAGTTTGACAATATCCCCGGTTGTATTCTTATGACGACAAACTGCCTTATGCGGCCGAGAGATTCGTACAAAGACAGAATTTACAGTACAAATGTTGTCGGCTGGGAGGGCGTTAAGCACATCGGCAAAAAGGAAAACGGCGACAAAGATTTCAGCGAAATTATTCAGCAGGCAATTGAACTCGGCGGTTTTAAAGAAGATGTTGAACCGCACGAAATTCTTGTGGGATTCGGTCATCACGCTACGCTTTCATATGCCGATAAAATTGTCGAGGCCGTCAAAAGCGGAAAAGTCAGACACTTTTTCCTTATTGGTGGTTGTGACGGTGCAAGACCGGGCAGAAATTACTACACGGAGTTTGCTAAAAATGTTCCGAAAGACTGCATAATTATGACGCTCGCTTGCGGAAAATACCGCTTTAACAAGCTCGAATTCGGTGACATCGACGGCTTGCCGAGATTACTCGACATCGGTCAGTGCAACGATGTTTACTCCGCAATCTGCATTGCCGTAGCACTTGCCGATGCGTTTGATACAGATGTAAACGGCTTGCCGTTGTCGCTGATTGTTTCGTGGTATGAGCAAAAGGCGGTTGCCGATTTGCTGGCACTTTTAAGCCTCGGAATAAAGAATATCTACCTCGGCCCGACACTCCCTGCATTTTTAAGCCCGAATGTGTTGCAGTATTTGTCAGAAACATTCGGCTTGCGTCCAATCAGCAACGCAGAAGATGACCTGAAAACCTGCCTTAAACAGAATGTTTGATGATATACTGTAGCGGCGAACACGGTTCGCCGCTACAAATTGTTTCCAACAATTGACCGTAAAAAATGGCTAACGGTTTGTCATACAACAAAAAACGGAGCAGACTGAATTGTGTCTGCTCCGTTTTTGAAAGAGATATTTATGAAAATACTACTGAGTTACTTTTTCTTCAGTTTTTTTATTATCCATTTCCGATTCAAGTTCTTCTTCAATTTGTTTTATTTCATCGTCACGCCTTTTACCCTTTGTAAAGTAGGAGAACGGGGCAGAAATCAGCATTGCTCCGTAGTATGTAATGAATCTCCACATAAGGATTGCCGGCTTGATTTTGCTTATTGCACCGATTTTGAAGAATGAACCGAAGTACATTGTGAATGCAAGCTCCGCACCGCCCGACGCACCGGGGAGAGGGATAAGGTTTGCCGTGAACAGCACGAATGACTGAATGCAGATTGAATCATAGAATGAAAGCGGAGGCTGTCCTGCCGCTCTTGCAATCGGTGCCATACCGAACGCAATATAGATGAGATAGGGGATTGAAAGAATTAAAATTACCTGAATGAATACAAGTGCATAAATTACAACAAGCCGTTTTATGCTTGAAAAAAGCTGTTTGTTTGTGTCGTGAAACATATCAACTTCTTTGTGAAGTCTTTCAATCTTCTTTTCGGGATTTTTAATGAACTTGAACTTTTTCATAATCTTATAAATAAGATTGATGAGCTTGTTTGTAACCTTGTGGCTGAATGAAACAAGCAGGAACAAAGCCGTCATTGCAAGCTGAACGGTAAATCCGAAAACGATGAAAAGCGTTGACCAGATGTTTGTAAAAGCATCGCTGAAATAGTTGAACCTTGTGATAACAGCAATAACGCTGACAGCGGTCATTACTATCTGATACACAATGAACTTTTGCGTCATACAAGCCGAACCGAAGCCTACGCTTATGTTCTTTTTTGACATAAGGTAAAGCTGCATAGGCTGTCCGCCTGTGCTTGACGGTGTAATCGCACTGAAGAATACTCCGACAAATGCGACCTTCAAAGCCTCAATAAAGCTGAAATTCTCATACTTTGACCGCACATATATCAGCGTGACAACAGCGTCAACAAGGATGTTCAAATCATAAATCAGCAAAGCCGCAAGGATAATCAGCATATTGCAGCCGTCAGGCTTTTTGAGCAAGTCGATCAGACCGTCCTCCGAAACAAAGAAGTAGATGATCAGATAAATCGAGATTGCCACAACAGCGAGATTAAATATCAGCTTTCCGCTGATTCTGAATTTTTTCTTTTCCAAATAAATCTTCTCCTGTGTGTTAAAAGTTGTTATTCAATTGTAGCGGGCATCAAATGTCACAACTGTGGCATTTGCGCAGAATTATATATCCTAATCATACTTTTTTTTAATAAGAAAATCAACAACAAAATTGTAATAAATTGCCGCATGGGAAAATAAATTTATAAATCCACGCTTTTTTATTTTATCGAATGTACTTATTTTAGCATTTGTTCATTACACATAAAGAATTTAAAACTTGCACCCAAACTTTAGCTGTGATAAAATAATACGGTAATATGTGCGGAGGTGTTCGTATGGATACTATGAGTGTGAACGGAAAAGATTTTACCGTCATTAAGCTTCTCGGAAAAGGCAAGGGCGGTTATTCCTACCTTGTTTCAGACGGAGAACACAATTATGTTTTAAAGCAGATTCACCACGAGCCGTGTTCATACTATACCTTCGGTAACAAAATTCAAAGTGAGCTTAACGATTACGAACGGCTGAAAAATGCCGGGCTCAGACTGCCGAAGCTTATTGACTGCGATGTGGAAAACGAGAGGATTCTTAAAGATTACATTGACGGCAAAACCGCATATGAGCTTGTTTTGCAGAATGAGATGAAACCCGAATACATTGAGCAGATTCGTGAAATGTGCACACTGTTGAATCCAAAAGGAATTAACATAGATTATTTCCCGACAAATTTCATTTTAAACAACGGACTTTTGTGGTACATCGACTACGAATGTAACGATTATATGGAGGAGTGGAATTTTGAAAACTGGGGAATAAAGTATTGGAGCAAAACGAAGGAATTTTGTGAATACCACGAAAACAATAAATAACGGAGTGAACTTATGGACTTTTTCAGTACAAATCTTTTTAACTGGTACGGACTTGCTTTTGCAATTGCTTTGCTTGTACCCGACATCGTCTATATAAAAAGCAACAGAATAGACAGAACAATTTTTGATAACAGGGCTATGCTTTACATAGAAAGAATCGGAAAATATTGCAGTATTTTCCTTATGGGAATTAACATCGGCGTGCTTGAGGGCGGTTTTACAAAGCCGATTATGGAAACCTTTTGGATAATCTCAACCTGTGTTCTGACGGTCGTTGCACTTATTTTGTGGCTTTTATGCTTTAACAGATTTTCAAAATTATGGGCGTATCTTCTTACAGCCGTAACCGCAGTAATTTTTATGATGAGCGGACTTTTGCAGGTTAAAACGCTTTTGCTCACGGCAGGCGTGGTGTACCTTATCGGACAGCTTTATGTTACAAATAAGTATGTAAAATCAAAAATGCAATAATTGTGTAAAATATTGTAAAAAGATATTGCAATATTGTTTGTTTGGTACTATAATGACCTTTGGCTGACAAATATTTGTTTTTTGACTGGAGGTGAAAAGATGAATGTTATTATGCTTTTAAAGCATAAAGATTCTTTAAAATATATTTATGAGGACAATACCCTAAGACAGGGACTTGAAAAAATGCGTGCTCACAGCTACACCGCTATCCCTGTTATAACCCGTGACGGAAAATATGTCGGCACGGTGAGCGAGGGTGACTTTTTGTGGCATATAATTGACAAAAAGACTTCGGGCGATATTGAAGAACAGGAAGAATTTCGTATCCGTGACATACTCCGTCCCGACTTTAATCCGGCAGTTAAAATTTCGGTAGGTATGGACGAGCTTCTTGCACGGGCAATGAATCAGAACTTTATCCCCGTAACCGATGACCTCGGTACTTTTATCGGTATCGTAACCCGTCAGGATATCATCAGATATTTTGTCAATAAATAAGATACATAAAACAAGGCGGATGCTGAAAATTGCATCCGCCGTTTTAGTTATGGCAGAAACTGAATTTTAAATATACAGAAATCTACATATCAACTTCAGATTGATGTATTACAATCAAAGTACGGTGAGGAAAATGTACAACATTCTTTTGGTTGAGGACGATAAAAATATTCGTGAAATGCTTGTCGAATATTTTTCAAAAAGAGATAAAGAAAAATTTAATATCACACTTGCGGAAAACGGCTTAAAGGGACTTGATAAGGCATATGAGAACAGCTATGACCTTTTGCTCCTTGATGTAATGCTCCCCGAAATGGACGGTTTTACGCTTTGCAAAGAAATCCGCAGATACAGCGATGTGCCGATTATGTTCATCACGGCAAGAACAAGCGAGGCGGATATGCTCAACGGCTACGCTCTCGGCTGTGACGATTACATTGTAAAGCCGATTGCTCTGCCCGTATTTTATGAAAAGGTGAAAGCCCTCATCAAGCGTTCAAAAGGACTTGTACGGCACAATTTGCTTACGGTGGGGAATGTTTCGCTCAATCCGAACAACGGTGTTGTTGTGTCCGACGGTGAAGAAGTAACTCTTACCGCAAAGGAATATGCTATTCTTAAAATTCTGTTAGAGAATAAAAACAGCGTTGTGTCCCGTGAAAAAATCATCACAGCCGTGTGGCACTATGACACGATGATTGATGAAAGAGTGCTTGACACGCATATCAAAAATATCCGAAAAGCATTGGGCGAAAATGCGTCTGTTTTGAAAACGGTAATACGGCGCGGGTATAAGGCGGAGGATAAAAAATGAAATCAAGATATATCAAACGGCGAAAAAAGTTTCATTACATTATAATTTCCGTAACAATAATTGTGTGTCTGCTGGGAACGGTTTTTACCTCTCTTGCAATACTGAACAGTTCAAGGGATTTACTCATAGCCAACGCAGTAAATGAACTGAATACAAAGATGGACTATATTAAAAACGGCATCGTAACAAGTCCGAATAATTCCTACAATGAGTATGTGGCGCTGATTAATGAAAATGTTGACAAGGGCAATACATACTTTCAATTAACCTATGATAACGATATGACGATTACAACAGACAATGTACTGACTGTCCATTATAATGATATCAACGGCGGAATATTGGATATGGGTACAGAAAATTATATTAGGTTTGATGTACTTAAAAATTTGCTCAGCGATGATGAGTATAAAGAAATTTGTAATTATCTTAACACACCTGCCGACAAAGACGGAAACTATTATCTTTTAATTTGCAAAAAATTTTACGGATCGGCAAAGTACGGTTATGTGCCGAGTCAGCTCGAAATCGTAAAAAGCAATAAAGAAAATGACTGGTATGTTCAGGACGAGTCAATCAAAAAGTACAGCTTTGACCTAAAAAAATACAATTACTTGACCAAAGAAGAATTAAAATCCCAACAATTTGAAAATGACGAGATGCACCGCAATATAATTGATAAGGACTTTTTCCTTGGAAAAAGCAAACCGAAATACTCCCAAAAAGATGTTGAAAAAATCCTGAGTGACATTCTGAGTGACAACAGTCTGTTTACAGACATCTATGATGAGACTGGGGCAGTTCCTGACGGGATTTTTAAATATTATGTATTAATGGGAGATTCCCTTTATTATACCGAAAATCATATGATAAATAACTCGCCGAATGAATATAAAGAGGTTACAAGAGTATTTCATATTACTTCTTTAAAAGAAATAAATCTGCTTGATGATTGCCTATGGAAGTTTATAACGGTATTTGCCGTTGCGTTTACGATAATGGCGGTGGTGATTACGGTTGAAATTTTCTCGTGGAAAGATTTTAAAAGGCGAACCGCACAGGAGGAAACCCGTCTTGAAATGACAAATGCAATTGCGCACAATCTCAAAACCCCCTTGTTTGTCATAGGCGGTTTTGCGGAAAATCTTAAAAATGAGGAAGATACCGAAAAGAAACTTCATAACATAGAAATCATTCAGCAACAGACCGAGGAAATGGACATTCTTATTCACAGAATGCTCGATTTGTCACGATTCGATTCGCCCGCATTAAAGCTGAATTGCGAAGTTTTTGACTTTAAACCGTTTATTGAGAAAATTCTTGAAAATTATTATGTTCACACAGAACACGAAATTATTTTCATTTACAACTCAAAGGCAAAAATAAAGGCGGACCCTGCCATGCTTAAAACGGTGCTTGAAAATCTTATTGACAATGCCGAAAAATATTCCGATTACGGTTCGGATATCACAATTAATGTTTCGGATGATGTATTGTCAATCAGCAATCAATGCTCGTCATTTGACAGGGAAAATCTCTCAAAATTGTGGCAGCCTTATTTCAGAGCCGCAAAGGGAGATAATAAGAGCGGCAGCGGAATAGGACTTTCAATAGTAAAATCCGCCCTTGAAATGCATGGATTCAAATATAAAGCCGAATTTGAAAACGGGATTATAACATTTAAGTTCAGATTTACTTCACTCGATTGAGTTTTTCTGCCTAAAAAATCGGAACAGCCGTAAACCCAATCACGGCTGTTCCGATTTTTATTATTTTGTTATGTATAAAATTCTATTTTTGTTTATAATACATCAGGCAATGGCAGTATCCCTCAAATTCGGGATCGGCAATTTTTGCCCTGAAATCCTCACACATACACAGTGTTGCAGGGCTTCTGATTAACATATACGGACAATAACCGCCCGTGCGTATAAGCTGTTTGCGAACTTCTTTTACAATTTCTTTGTCTGGATTAAGCAGAATTTTCAATTTAATCACCATATTTGCTGGGTAGATTTTATGCCGATTTTCGGGTATTAGGTAATCTTTTGATTCCGTCTACAATTATATCAGCAATGACAGAATTTTACAATAGAAAATTTGCAATAAATACAAATTTATTTGAACAATTATAATTAAATCTCAAATGCAATAATATACTATATAAAAAATTCATAAAAAACAGCAAGTGAAGAATCGCTGTGACAATTATTTGTTGAAACAGTTGATTTTTGCAAAATAGTGTGCTACAATAGCGTTGTGATTGTATATACATTTATCATACAATGATTTTTAGTTTTCAGGAGGAAAAATTTATGAAAAGAGTATTATCTCTTGCAATCGTTTTGATGCTTGCATTTTCATGCGTGTTCACAGCGTTTGCACAGACAGACGACACAGCGTCACCCGATGAGGCAAAAAAGGTAACAGAGCTTAAAATTACAAAGCTCCCCGACAAGCTTACATACACATCAGAGGATGTGATTGAACCAGATATTGATTTATCAAAAATTGCAGACGAAAATGCAACAGAAGAAAGCCTAATCAAGTATTTCAGTCAGTTCAATCTTGAACTCAAACTTGACCTTACAGGTATGGAAGTTGAGGCAGTTTACAGTGACGGTACAACCGAAAAGGTTGATGCTAAGGACTGCAAAGCTGAACTTGCTGATCCGTTTAATTACGGAGATTTTCTAAAGGCAATCTATGACTATGAGAAAAATCTGCCTGAGTTTACAGAAGATATGACCGAGGATGAGTTTTATGAACTCCTTGAAAAAGCTCTTAAAGTTTTAGTTGATATGGTTTACAGAGAGTATACTGTAAATGTATCATATCAGGATGCACAGACAAGCTATAAGATTACATTAGAAAATAGTGACGATCCGTTTAATCCCGATTTACCCGATGACAATGACCGTTACGAAGTGGTTTCTGTAAAAGCACCCGAAAAGGTGAACTATACAAAGGCTGATATCGTAGATTTAGCTGATTACGATTATGATGATGAGCCGATTTACGGCTTTACTCCTGACTACAAGGGTATGGAAGTTGTTGTTAAGGATATCGTAACAGGCAAAACTTACACAATCAAATTTGACGGTACAGAAGATATCTATGTTGATGATGTATGTGTTGACTTTCCGGATGATAAGGATCAGAAGTTTAAAGTTGGTTGCCAAATTGATGTAAATGAACTCCTTGGCCTTGACGAGGATGAAGAATATATGACAGATGTTGATTTTTCGTTTGTAGTAAAATACAATGTATCAAAGTCTGCCGTAACTTCTTCAACAAAAGATACTGCAACAAAGGATACAGTAACAAAATCTGCAACAGGCGGCAACGGTGCAGTTCAGACAGGCAACCCGATGACTGCTGTTTCGGTTGCACTTGTAATGCTCGTTGCAAGCGGTGCAATGTTCGTTTGCTACAGAAGAAAGATTGAAAAGTAATGAGGCGGAAAATGAAGAAGATAATTGCGGTATTAGTATCGGCTTTGCTGATGCTTTCGTGTGCGATAACTGCATTTGCAGAAACTGCTGACACAGCTACACCGGATGAACCTGTGTCAATGCGTTATGAAGTTATATCTGTAAAAAATTCTCCGAAAGTATATACGGAAAATGATGTAACGCTTGTTGATTATCCTATTTATGATTACGATGATGATTATCTTTTTGAGGGTAATTATAAGTTGAAAGTTAATTTAGAGGGCGTTGAGGTTACATTCAAAGACAATTGTACAGGAAAAATTTATACAAAAGTTTTTGACGGAACAGAGCCTTGCCAAATTAAGCAGATTTATCTTATTAATCCTGCTGAAAGCAATCAGGTGTTTTTAACTTATGTTTCAACCAATCCCGAATACTGGATGGATATTGAACATTTCGATAATGTGAACAACGGTTTGTTCTTTTCAATTTCTGTAAATTACAAAACATCAGACAACAGTCTTGATGACAACGGCACATCAGGCGGAAATTCGTCAGATAAGGTTTCAACAAACGATGTTGCAACTAAAGATACCGCAACAAAGGATTCTGCAAATAAGACAACAGACAACGGCACTGTTCAGACAGGCAACCCGATGACTGCTGTTTCGGTTGCACTTGTAATGCTCGTTGTAAGCGGTGCAATGTTCGTTTGCTACAGAAGAAAGATTGAAAAGTAAATCAAATAATTGACACTCATTTTTCTTAATATTCAGACAACTGCCCCCGAATCTTTCAAAGGTTCGGGGGCAGTTATGTTCTGTAAAAAACGAAACGGCAACGGAAAAATTTATCCCGTTGCCGTTTAATACTTTTAATGATTTCTACACTTAATCTTCACCGATAAGCTTTACGGTTGTTGCGGTGTGGTGAACCGCATCAAGATACTTTCCGAAAACATCGGCTGTTTTGATTTTTAAACTTGAGGTGTTTACACACGGATGACAGCCGACATATTCGCCCTTGAGAACATCCTCGTCAACAAGAAGTCTTACTCGGTTGTCCTTGTCATTCATAAGCCCCATAACGCTCACCGCACCCGGCTTGATGTCGAGAAATTCGAGCATAAAATCGGGAGTCGCAAACGAAAGTCTTGCACTTCCGATTTGCTTTGACAGCTCCTTTGTTTTAAAAGGTTTGTCACCAGGCATCATAAGAAGATAGAAGTCGGTTTTCTGCCTGTTGCAAAGGAACAGATTCTTACAAATAAGCACATCAAGCACTGCGTCAATTTCGTTGCAAGCCTCCATTGTGTCAGCGTGTCCGTGGTCGGTTCGCTGATATTCAATTCCAAGGCTGTCGAGAAGGTCATATACTCTGATTTCACGGTCTTCTCTGCCTGTTAAGTCGATTGGTCGTCCGTTGTAAAGTTCCATTTAAAATCCTGCTTTCCTGTAGTGTAGTGCTTGTATCAATATTCGCTGTCGTCAATATAAGAATCATCTGTATAGTCATACAAATCGGATGAGGAGGTGTAATCATCGTAGTAATATTCGCCTGTGTATTCCTTATAAGATGTTGAATCACCCGGCAGATAATCCTTGTCCATATACAGCTTGCTGTTCAGAATACCAAGCTCCTGCAACGCTTTTATAGTGTTTTTAAAGCTTTTGGGAACAGTATAAACAACCTGTGTTCTTGCGGCAGTATTGCCGTTGTAAGAATCCATATTTCTCATTCCATCGTAATACGAATTAACATCACCTGTTGCAATCGCAATCACACATACAGCATCGGGTTCTGATTCTATAAAGCTTTCGTATGAACCGTAATTGACATAGGCAACATCAAGCGCATGATCTGCATACTCGGTCATTTGACCTATTTTCGCAAAGTCCTCGTCACTGCAATTATCAAGGTCTTTGAGAAAAGCCTCTTTAATTTTTTCGGCTGTATTTTTGTAATTTTTAGAATAATTTACTGTTCCGTCATCATCAGTATAAATAATTTTGCTTGATACAAAATCAGGATGCTTATCGTCAGTTGCTTTGCCGTCAAAGCCTGCAACGATAAATGTGTTAATATCCTTGTAATCAGCTTTTACAAGCGGACTGTATGCCTTGATATAGCCCTTTGAATAGATGATGTCGGATGTGTCAAGCTCGTTGTAGGAGCTTGAAAGATAGCTCTCTGTTTCTTCAAAAGCCGATGCAGAGCTGTATGTTCTTGTAACGATGTTACCGTTGTTGAGTGTGTAGGCAAATGCGTAATCGGGATTTTTTGAAATCTCGCTGAATACAGGAACATTGTCCTTGAACATTGAAACCCAAGTGTTTTTGAACTTGTTCTTTACCGAATAATTACGGTTGTCAACAAGTTGGTAATGTGCCTCCAAGATATTTGCAATTGTGTCTTTGTCTGTAATATCGTCAGCCATATCTTTAAGATTTTTGCCGACAGCACTGCCTTTTGCCTGATAGTTTGAATTTGCGTCATAGAATCCGGCACTCTTAATATCCTGAGTTTTCGGTACATAACTGTTGTAGCCGAATGCGTCAAAACAGCAGAGAGCAACACCGACGCAGCTTACAATAATTAACGCACCGAGCGGAATCGAAGTTTTGATAAGCTTTGAAAAGCCTCTGTACAAAATAAGATGAACGATTATGTAAACGGGAACGCTTGCAAGAATAAATCCGAAAACAAAACCCGCATATCCGCCCAGAACATTTACCGAGCCGAAAAGCACACCGAGGAACATGCCTGCAAGGAATGAAACAAGCACCTTGATTATGTAGCACGGAAGGTGGAATGCAAATGCCGACTGTGCTCTTTCCGCCTTTCTCTTTTTTGCAAGAAAAGCACCGAGAACAATACAAGCAACCGAGAAAATCAGCCAGTAAATAATGTTGATTCCGTCATATGCGGTAAGCGGATTGAGTGCGTTCATGATAATGCTGTCTTTGAAAATGCCGACATAAAAGCCGTCAAAACAACCCACAACAATGCCTTTGATGAAGATTGCGGAAAGCGGATAAGCTACGCAAACCGCAATGAACATAAGCACGGAGTTGAGCATTGTTCCGCAACAAATTGCAATAAGACCGAAGAACGAGATTGATGCAAGTGTTCCGAGGCATATTTTGAGGAACATCGAACTAAGCTCGCTTATTACGGAATTTCCCGTGCAGACCGTGATAATTGAAATCACTCCGAGGAAGAATAATGTCGGGATAATTGACATGAGGTATGCCGACGCTGTTTTTGTGACAAACAGCGTTGACCTGCCAATCGGCAGAGAACCGTACAAATCAGCCTTGCGTTTATTGTGCAGATACGAATAAATTCGCACCGTGTAGATGATTGTAAATATTATTGAAATAAGATAAATGAGGTTTGCCGATGAATACTGGAAAATCTCGATTATGCCTGTGCCTGAGTTCGTAACTCCCAGAAAGTTAAGGCTTAACAACGCACCTGTAAAGGTCATATCATCGCCAAGCACAACGCATATTGTGTAGCAGATTACAACCGTTACAGCCGAGATAAGTCCGAATACCACAAGCAACGGAGTACAGGCTCTCAGGTCACTGCGGAAGAATGAAAATGCCTGTTTCATTCTGCTTTTAAATGATGTTTTCTGCGTCATAACCTGCTGCCCCCATTTCACTTATAAAAATTTCCTCCAATGTCATCGGAACGGCTGAAATGTAAAGAGGTTTACGCTCCTCAAGCTTTGGCATAAACTCATCTTCCGTTCCTCTGATTGTAAGGTTGAATATATTTCCGTTTCTCCACAAATTGATAACATTGATTTCTTCAAAGAACGAATTGTCGGGAACTTCCGTGAACGCAACCTGAACCTTGCGGAGTCCAAGCTTGATTTCATCAATTTCACGCTCAAGAAGCAACTTGCCCTTGTGGATAAGGCAGATTCTGTCGCACAATTCTTCAAGCTCACGCAGATTGTGTGACGCAATGACAACGGTCATATCGTTTGCGGAAACATTGTCAATAAGAATTTTCTTTACAAGACGGCGGACAACCGGATCGAGTCCGTCAAAAATTTCATCAAGCAAAAGATATCTCGGACAGGTTGAAATTGCCAATATTAAAGCCGCCTGTCTTTGCATACCTTTTGACATATCAATTATTTTTGCATCAGGGTCAATAGGAAACACGGAGCAAAATTGTCTGAAAGCGTTCTCGTTCCAATTCGGGTAAAGACTGCGGTAAAGATATGCCGTGTTTTCGAGTGTTGCGCTGTTTGAAAAATACGGAAAATCGGGAATAAAAAAACATTCGCCCTTAACAGACGGATTGTTATAAATGTTCTGACCGTTAATTTTAACTTCACCGCTGTCAGCATCAAACACACCTGACAAAATTCTCAGAAGTGTTGATTTTCCGCCGCCGTTGCTTCCGACAATGCCGAGTACGGAGCCTCGGTTTATGTCGAGCGTAAAATCATCAACGGCAGTTACCTTACCGAACCTTTTTGTTATGTGATTAACCTCAATCATTCTTACCGCCTCCTTCGTATATGGCGTCAATAATGTCAATAAGCTGTTGGCGGGGAACGCTGTACAGTTCTGCATTTTTGGTGGCTTCTCTGAATGCTTTCAGAGCCATATCTCTGTATGCCGTGTCTTTTGTCAGCTTGTCGGTCATAAATGTTCCTCTGCCGACAGTTGAGTAAATGTAGCCGTCAATTTCAAGCGTGCGGTATGCCTTTGCAACGGTATTCGGGTTTACTCCGATTTCTTTTGCAACCGTTCGTACAGGCGGCAGTCTGTCACCCGATTTGAACACACCCGCCGATGCAAGTCTGATTACATTGTTGCAAATCTGCTCGTAAATCGGCACACGGCTTGTGAAATCAATTGTAAACATAGCCGTCCTCCTTTTAATGATTTATATGCGAATTTGTATAACATGGCTAATTCTACACTTAAATTGTACCATTTGATTGTACCATTGTCAATGTACAATTTTAAAGTTTAGAAAACTTTTTAAAAAAATTACTCAAAGTATAAAAGCGATAAAACCGTCAATAACTATTGTAAAGACAAAACCGATTAAAATTCAGATTCGGGGGTAATTCTTTGCAATATGGAAAAGTTGAAATCTGCGGAGTAAACACATCACAGCTTAAACTGCTCAAAGAAAGCGAAAAACGGGAACTGCTTAATATAATCAAAAACGGTTCTCCTGCCGAAAAGAAAAAGGCAAGAGACAAGATGATTAACGGAAATTTGCGGCTTGTGCTGTCTGTAATTCAAAGATTTACAAACAGGGGCGAAAATCCCGACGATTTGTTTCAGGTGGGTGTAATCGGGCTTATCAAGGCGATTGACAATTTTAATCCGACGCTTGATGTAAGATTCAGCACCTACGGAGTGCCTATGATAATCGGTGAAATCAGACGGTTTCTGCGTGACAACAACTCAGTCAGGGTTTCACGCTCAATGAGGGACACGGCTTACCGTGCAATGCAGATAAAAGAACAGCTCACAAATAAAAACAACCGTGAGCCGACTGTTGAAGAAATCGCCAAAATTATGGAGATGCCAAAGGAACAGGTGGTGCTTGCGCTTGAGGCAATTGTCGAGCCGGTGTCGCTTTATGAACCCGTGTTTTCGGACGGAAACGATACTATATATGTAATGGATCAGATAGGCGATAAGAATGACGATTCAACATGGCTTGAAGAAATTGCCGTAAAAGAGGCAATTACAAATCTTTCGGACAGGGAAAAGCGGATTCTTTCAATGAGGTTTTTCCGTGGCAAAACTCAGATGGAGGTTGCGGCTGAAATAGGAATTTCACAGGCACAGGTCAGCCGTATTGAAAAAGGCGCTCTCGATACTATAAAGAAAAACATTTAACCGTAAGTGCAAAACAGCTGTTCAGTCGGACGGCTGTTTTGTGTTTGCATAAATTTATGTGTAAAAAATCACAGGCAAATTTCGTAAAAAAAGACGAAAAAGCAGTTTTTACTTTACTTTCGTACTTTTGTGTGTTAAAATTTTAGTGTATGAAAACATATTGTTTGCAAAATTTACGGAAACAAAATTAAGGAGGAAACGGTTTTGAATTCAAAGCTGAAAAATGATTCTACCGACTATTTATTCAAGGCAATTCTTTCTCTTGAAAACGAGGAAGATTGCTATCGCTTTTTTGAAGATTTATGCACAAGCGCAGAGCTTAAAGCCATGTCACAGCGTCTTGTTGTTGCAAAAATGCTTACCGAAAAAAAAGTATATACTGAAATTGTTAAGGAAACAGGTGCGTCAACCGCAACTATCAGCCGAGTGAAAAGAGCGTTGTTTGACAACGATACATACGGCTACACGCTTGTGCTTGACCGAATTAAAAACGGAGAAAAAGAGTAATGCCGAGCTATTTGTCATTTGCCCGATTTTATGACGGACTTATGCAGGACGCCTGCTATGAAAAACGCTGTGACTATATTTTAAAGCTTGCCGAAAGTTTCAGTCATGATATGGGCATAACGCTTGACCTTGCCTGCGGAACGGGAACTCTCACCCGACTTTTGAAAAAGCGGGGAGTGGATGTTTTCGGAATTGATTACAGTATGGAAATGCTCAGCGAGGCAATGCAAAGTGCCTCCGAAGAAGGGCTTGATATCCTGTTTTTAAGGCAGAAGATGCAGAGTATTGACTTGTATGGTACAATAAATACCTGTGTGTGTACTCTCGACAGCATAAATCATCTTACAAAAATTGGAGATGTTGCAAAAACATTTGACCGTGTGGGACTTTTTATGGACAATGACGGTCTGTTTATTTTTGATGTCAACACGGTGTACAAGCATAAAAATGTTCTTGCGGATAATACCTTTGTGTATGAAAACGACAGCGTTTTCTGCGTATGGCAAAACACTCCCGAAGATGATAACAAGGTGAAAATCGACCTTGATTTCTTTGAGGAAGAAAACGGTGTGTATTATCGTTCGTCCGAAAGCTTTTCGGAAAGAGCCTATACAGATGATGAAATCAGAAAAATGCTCACGGATGCAGGTTTTGAAGTAGAGGCTGTTTACGGCGACCTTACACTTGAAAGCCCGAAAGCGGATGAACAGAGGGCAATTTATGTTGCAAGGATGAAAAAATCACGCAACAAAGAGTTTAATGAATCGAAAGGATAACCGATATGGATAAAATAATTCGTTGTATTACATCTGACGGTGCGATTATGGCGGCTTGCGTTGATGCCTCTGACATAGTTTTTACCGCAAAGAAGATTCACCATCTTTCACGCAGTGCCACAGCCGCACTCGGCAGACTTTTGTGTGCAACCTCAATTATGGGCGATATGCTCAAACAGAAAGATGCGTCAGTCAACCTCCGTGTAATGGGTGACGGTGAACTCGGTCCCGTTATCGCAGTCGGCGACAGCAGCGGCAATGTAAAGGGTTATGTCGGCAATGCAGACTGCCCGACGGAATATTATGAAAACGGCAAAATCAATGTTGCAAAAGCAGTCGGCAGAACAGGCATGCTAAATGTTATGCGTGACTACGGTTCAGGCGATCCGTACATAGGTCAGGTTGAGCTTGTCAGCGGTGAAATTGCCGAGGATATTGCAAACTACTACGCAACAAGCGAACAGATTCCTACAGTTTGTGCCTTGGGTGTGCTGATTGACAAAGAGGACGGCGAGGTTTTGCTTGCAGGCGGATTGCTTATTCAGCTTCTTCCGGGTGCAGACGATACTGTTATTGACAAGCTTGAAAAGAATATTGCAGAGCTTGAACCCGTTACAACTATGCTTGCAAAGGGTATGAGTATTCTCGATATCTGCAAAACAGCCCTCAAAGGCTTTGAGGTTGAAGTGCTTGACGAAAACCCTGTTAAGTATGTTTGCGGTTGTTCAAAAGAAAAGCTTGAAAATTATTTTTGTACCCTCAGCGATGACGATATCCGTTCTATGGTCAATGAACAGGGTGTTGCCGTTGCAACCTGTCACTTCTGCAATAAGAAATATGTCTTTACAAAGGATGACCTTGAAAAGCTGATTGCAGAGAAAAACAGCAAAGAATAAAGATTTTTAAAGGCCTTGTCGCAAATGTTCGTGATGTTACTCATAAAAATGAAAAAAATTTCAAAAAAGTGTTGACATTTGGAACAAGTTGTAGTATTATAATATCTGTCGCTGAGAGATATTCGAAATTCAACAGAACTTCGATAGAGCGACAAAGGCATGTGGGAGCATAGCTCAGCTGGGAGAGCATCTGCCTTACAAGCAGAGGGTCACA
>OMFQ01000329.1_pt1 | contig 31208 bp, 27 predicted proteins | sample 1645671 | NCBI WGS metagenome assembly OMFQ01 (sample SAMEA103958119, study PRJEB25191) | human gut metagenome | biome: human-associated habitat [ENVO:00009003]; feature: intestine environment [ENVO:2100002]; material: feces | place: Germany | collected 2013/2015
CAAAAACCCAGTGTTTAAGCCACTTTTAAGGCATTTTAAGTAATTTTGGCAAAAAGAAAAAGGTGGTTAAAAAACCACCTTTACTGGTGCGGGTGACAGGACTTGAACCTGCACATCGGTTGACACTAGAACCTAAATCTAGCGCGTCTGCCAATTCCGCCACACCCGCTTATTAAATTGAAAGTTGAAAATTGAAAATGGAAAATTATTGGTTCTTTGCTGACTTTAGTATAGTAACCAAAATTTTTTCAATTTCAACACAATCATCTAAAATAGATTTTGTTTGATTTTCAGACAAATATTCTGTAGCACCCAACAATTTTATCCAATATTTTGTTTCGGATGCTTCTTTTAGGGCTATGCTTATTTTTGATACAAAATCAGGCTTGCTTTGTGCCTGTTGGGATTCGGTGACATTAGCACCGATACTTGTGCCTGCACGAAGTAACTGTTTGGACAGAATGTATTCTTTTTTCTCTTCACACAAAAATTTATATAATCGTACAATTCTTATTGCAAACTGAAAACTTTTGTTTTCTATAACATTATCCATAATATTCGTGTATATCAAAATTGCGATTATTGCAGAGAACAGAAAATTAAAAATTTTCCACTTTCCATTTTCAATTTTTAATTTCTGCAAGACCTACCGTTAGATAATACTATAAATATCAGCAAAAGTCAAGTATAAGCAAGCAGTATATTACTACTGCTTGCAGAACACGATTCCGTCTTTTTTGCTGATTGACTTGATTTTTGCCAAGGATTCAACTCTTATGCCCATATCACGAACGAGGTCGCCACCGCCCTGATAAGCTTTTTCGATAACAATTCCCGCACCTGCTGTTTTTGCGCCTGCTTTTTCAATCAGCATAAGAAGTGCCGTTAAGGCGCTACCCTTTGCAAGAAAATCGTCAATGATAAGCACATTGTCTTCTTTGCTCAAAAATTCCTTTGAAACAACTATGTCATAGTCCCTTTTATGAGTGTATGAGTGGACGGTTGCGTTGTATGTATCAGAATAAATATTGATTGTCTTTGTCTTTTTTGCAAAAACAACCGGAACACCAAAATACTGAGCCGCAAGACAGGCAATGCCGATTCCAGACGCTTCGATTGTCAGAATTTTTGTTATGTTTTCATCCTTGAAAAGCCTGTAAAATTCCTTGCCAAGCTCACATACAAAACTGACATCAATCTGATGATTGAGAAAGCTGTCAACCTTTAACACATTGTCGGCACCAATATGTCCGTCTTTAAGAATTCTGTCTTCTAAAAGTTTCATATCAATCTCTTTTCTGAAAAATAAAATAGTAACAAACAATACGATAGATTATACTACAAATATTTGCACATTTCAATTGATTTTTGTGATATTCCATGCCTTATTTTTCTTGTTTTCGGGAAAAATTAAATTCAGACACAAAAAAGGCAGTCGTGATAAAGCGACTGCCCCTGCGGTTTATACTTCAATATTTTTAATTGAATCAAATTCGTCCATGATTTCTTTCGACGGCTTTTTTGAAAGAAGAGAAACAATAACATTCACAATAAGCGCAAGTCCGAAGCCTACAACAAGTGAATAAAGATTTGTTGCCGCATAAAGCGTCTGACCGTTTACAAGCGGAATATAGTCCCATATGATAACTGTCAGAGCACCTGTTGCCATGCCGCTGATTGCACCCGAAAGTGTTGAGCGTTTCCAGAAAAGCGCCAGCAGAACAACAGGTCCGAATGCCGAACCGAATCCTGCCCATGCATCCGAAACAAGTCCCATAATGCTTGACTTAGGATTAAGTGCAATGAAGAATGCGATTACAGCAACAACTGCAACTGCAATTTTACCGACCAAAAGCGAACTCTTTTCGCTTGCATTCTTTTTAACAGCACCTTTGTAAAGATCCTCCGAAACAGCCGACGCAGTGACGAGAAGCTGACTGTCTGCTGTTGACATAATTGCGGCAAGGATTCCGCAAAGGAAAATACCGCCGATAAAGATAAGCACGCCGTTGCCTGAGAAAAGCTGCTGGATTGTTCTGATGAATACAGATTCGCTTGTTGCATCGTCAAGCTGTGCTGTAAGGTAGCCTCTTGCGATAAGACCGATAAGGCATGACGCAGTAAGTGAAATAATTACCCAAACAACAGCAATTTTTCTTGACTTCTTGATTTCTTCATTGCTCTTTACAGCCATGAATCTGACGAGAATATGCGGCATACCGAAGTAACCGAGTCCCCACGCAAGGTTTGAAATAATCGAAACAGCCGAAACAGGAGTTCCGTCACCGTTTACAAAGAAGTTAAGGAACTGGGCAGGCTGTTCAACACCTTTTGCAGCAAGTGCAGAACTGAAGCCTGTGTCAAATGTGAGAATTGCATATGCAAGCACCGGAACGGTAAGGATTGCAACAATCATCATAAGTCCCTGAATGAGGTCGGTTGTACAAACTGCCTTGAAACCGCCCATGAATGTATATACAAGAATTACTACTGCGGCAACGATAAGACCGATAACATAAACCCGATTGTAGTTTTCGTCACCGCTTGCGCTGTCCGAGAAGAGCGTTGCAAAAAGCTTTGCACCCGAACTGAATGCCGACGCTGTGTAAACCGTGAAGAAAACTGCGATGATTGACGCCGAAACAATCTTGATTATGTTTTTATGGTCACGGTAGCGATTTTTGAAAAAGCTCGGAATAGTGAGCGAGTTGCCTGCCACAATTGTGTATTTACGAAGTCTTGCCGAAACAATGTACCAGTTGAGAATTGTGCCGATAAGAAGTCCTACGGCAATCCATGCCTCGCCTGTGCCGGCAAGGTATACGGCGCCCGGAAGTCCCATCAAAAGCCAACCGCTCATATCAGATGCCTGTGCCGACATTGCGGCTGTCCAACTGCCGAGGTTTCTGCCACCGAGAAAGTAGTCCTCATTGTTCTTGTTGCCCTTTGAACAAACAAAGCCTATTACGATCATAATAATCATATAAGCTATAAACGCACAAAGAACTATTATGTTGTTTGTTGTCATTATGCCCCTCCTGAAATTAAATTTATAAATCAAATACCTTTTAATTCTACCAAAAATGAATAAATAAATCAAGTGAATTGCAGTATTTAGGACTTTTATGCAGATAATTTGTGCATTTGCAAAAATTCAGGAGTAACATTTTGCACATAATTACGAATAAAATAACTTTTATATGCATTTAAAGGGGGATTTTGTGTTGATTTGAAGAATCAAAAGTATTATAATTACATTGATTGCAAATTGACTGTAAAAGGTATGTGGAGAGATAGAAATGAATATGGTAAAAAGAACTTGGGCTGAAATTTCACTTAATGCAATTGAGCATAACTATAATGTAATAAGAAATAAGGTTGCAGACGATACAAAGGTCTGTTGTGTTATAAAGGCTGACGGCTACGGCCACGGTGCAGTTGAGCTTTCACAGGTTTATGAAAAACTCGGAGCGGATTTTTTTGCTGTTTCAAATATTGACGAGGGTATAGAAATCAGAAAAAGCGGTTCAAAACTTCCTATTGTGATTCTTGGCTACACTCCCGTTTCAGAGGCTGAAAATCTTGCTGAATATGATATTTCTCAGGCTGTTTTTTCACTTGAGTATGCAAAGGAGCTTTCCGAAAAATGTGTTGAAGAGGACTGTATCTGCAAAATGCACATCAAGGTTGACTCGGGAATGTCAAGAATCGGCTTTATGTGTCAGGAATTCCCACGGGATGAATATTCTATTGAAGAAATTTGTGAAGCTTGTTGCCTGCCGAATCTTGAGGTTGAGGGGCTTTTTACTCATTTTTGTGTGTCTGATGAAGATGCCGAGGGCAGAGAGTTCACAAACAAGCAGTATGAAAACTTTATTCATGTGCGTGACAGCCTTAAAAAGCGAGGCGTTGATATCAGCGTTGTTCATTGCTCAAACAGCGGCGCAATTGAAGATTACCCCGAAACCTGTTGCGATATGGTAAGAGCAGGTATTATCCTCTACGGACTTGCTCCGTCATCAAAGCTTGCCGACAGACTTGACCTTGTTCCTGCAATGACTCTTAAAACAGTTGTCGCTTTTGTAAAAGAGGTTCAAAAGGGTGCAACAATTTCCTACGGCAGAACTTTTACAGCCGACAGAAAGATGAAAATTGCAACCGTTCCTATCGGATACGCTGACGGATTCATCAGACAGAATGCAAAAGACGGCTATATGATGGTAAACGGAAAGAAAGCGAAAATTGTGGGCAGAATATGTATGGATCAGACAATGCTTGATGTTACCGATATTGAAGATGTCAAGACAGGTGACGAGGTTGTCGTATTCGGTACAGGCGAAAACGGTGAGCCTACTGCAGATTCACTTGCCGAAAATACAGGAACTATAAACTACGAAACCGTCTGCCTTGTCGGAAAGCGTGTTCCGAGAATTTACATTAAAGACGGAAAAATTGAGAATGTGATGTATAAATTATGAGATTACTTGCTGTTGACGGAAACAGTATTGTAAACCGTGCGTTTTACGGAATAAGACCGCTTACTACAAAGGACGGTCAGTTTACAAACGCAATTTACGGATTTCTTACAATGCTGTACAAAATTAAAAATGAAGAAAATCCCGATGCCGTGGCGATTGCCTTTGACCTGAAAACACCGACCTTCAGACACAAGGCTTATGCAGGCTACAAGGCAACACGAAAAGGTATGCCTGAGGAGCTTGCGTCACAAATGGAACCGCTGAAAAAGCTTCTTACCCTTTTAGGCTACAGGCTTGTTACCTGTGAGGGCTTTGAGGCTGACGATATTCTCGGTACGCTCGCCAAGGCCTGCGAAGAAAACGGAAACGAGTGCGTTATTGCAACAGGTGATCGTGACAGCCTTCAGCTTGTGTCGGACAAAACAAGCGTTCATCTTTGCTCAAACAAACAGGATATACTCTATACCCCCGAAAAGATTCTTGAAACTTACGGTGTAACTCCAAAGGAGCTTATAGAAATCAAGGCGATTCAGGGCGATACTTCGGATAATATTCCCGGAGTTGCGGGAATAGGTCCAAAGGGTGCAGGCGACCTCATTCAGAGATATCACACGGTTGAGTATATCTATGACCATCTTGATGAACTTGAAATCAAGGACGGTGTGCGTAAAAAGCTGACTGCGTCAAAGGAAAATGCAATTCTCAGCCGTATGCTCGGTGAAATAAACTGCAACGCTCCTGTTGACACAAATGTCGAAAATTATGTTGTAGATATGAAAGATGCCGATGAATGTGCCGGATTTATGGCAAAACTTGAACTGTTTTCTTTAATAGAAAAATACGGCATCAAGGCTGACAAAAATACAAAGCCCGAAAAGGTTGAGAAAAATTCGCTTGAGGTTGTGTCTGATTTTGATGAAAATGAACTTTTAAAAAATGTTAAGTCAGAGAAAAAGCTTTATCTCAACTTTGAAACAGAGAATAAAGAATTAAAATCCTTTGCCGTACTTTTTGACGGCAAGGTGTATATAAGCACGGACGAAGAACTTTTTGTTAAGTTTATTGCCGACAGTGAACTTCAAAAGTACACAAGAAACATCAAAACGCTCTACGCTTATGCCGATGAGAAAAATATTGATGTTGAAAATATTGTATTTGATATTGAGCTTGCGGCATATCTGATCGAACCGTCGTCAAAGGATTATTCGGACAAAAATCTTTGTGCCTCTTACGAAATCGCTCTGCCTGTCTGCACTGATGAGCGGAATGAAAAATACGAGGCATTTGCCTGTTACGCAGAATTGTGCGAAAAACTCGGAGATAAAATCAAGGCTCACGGTCAGGAAAAGTTGTTAAGTGAAATTGAAATTCCGCTTGCAAAGGTGCTTGCAAGAATGGAAAATATCGGTGTCTGTGTTGACCGACAGGGCATTGAAAGCTACGGCGAAATGCTTTCTGCACAGATTAAGGAGCTTGAAACCGCAATTTACGAAAGTGCGGGCTGTGAGTTTAACATCAATTCTCCAAAACAGCTTGGCGTAGTTTTATTTGAAAACCTCGGACTCCCTTGCAAAAAGAAAACGAAGAGCGGTTACAGCACAAATGCAGAGGTGCTTGAAAGCCTGAGGTATGAACATCCCGTTGTTGAAATGGTGCTGAGATACAGAACGCTCTCAAAGCTGAATTCAACCTACTGCGAGGGACTTTTAAAGGTCATTGCAGATGACGGCAGAATCCATTCAAATTTCAATCAGACCGAAACAAGAACAGGCAGAATCAGCTCAACAGAGCCGAATCTCCAAAATATCCCCGTAAGAACCGAGCTTGGCAGAGAGATGAGAAAGTTTTTCTGTGCAAGAGAGGGCTGGGCGCTTGTTGACGCCGACTATTCGCAGATTGAACTCCGTGTGCTTGCCCATATTTCGGGTGACAAAAATATGATTAAAGCGTTCAAGGATAACGAAGATATCCACGCAATCACAGCGTCACAGGTGTTCAATATGCCGCTTGATATGGTAACTCCGATTATGAGAAGCCGTGCAAAGGCGGTTAACTTCGGTATTGTTTACGGAATCGGCGCATTTTCACTTGCAAAGGATATCGGTGTTTCAAATAAAGAGGCAAAGCACTACATTGAAAGCTATCTTGCCCATTACAGCGGTGTTGACAGCTATATGAAAAATGTTGTCGAAAAGGCGAACGCTGACGGCTATGTTGAAACGATGTTCGGCAGAAGAAGAAATCTTCCCGAACTCACCTCGAGCAAGCATATGATCCGTGCATTCGGTGAAAGAGTTGCAAGAAATATGCCTATTCAAGGCACAGCCGCAGACATTATCAAAATTGCAATGATTAAGGTTGACGAGCGAATGAAAGCCGAAAATCTCCGTGCAAGGCTTGTGTTGCAGGTTCACGACGAACTTATTGTCGAAGCTCCGCAGGATGAGAGTATGAGAGTTGCACTCATCGTTCAGGAAGAAATGGAAAACGCAGTTAAAATGAGCGTTCCGCTCACAGCCGATGCGGCAATCGGAAGGACTTGGTATGATGCAAAAGGATAACAGAACGATTGCCTTTGTATGCACGGGCAACACCTGTCGCAGTCCCATGGCAGAGGCAATTTTTAATGATATGGCAGAGAAAAACGGTGTTTGCGTCAGGGCGGAAAGCTTTGGCATTGCGACCTCAACGGGACTCCCCGTGTCGGAAAATTCCGTGATTGCCTGTAAGGAAATCGGAATTGACATTTCGGGCAAAGCTTCAACAGCCGTGGCTGATGCCGGCATTGAAAAATACGAAAAATTTTACTGTATGTCGCAAAGTCACGCAAAAATGTTGATGCAGTTTTTTCTTGTACAGCCCGAAAAAATCGCCGTGCTCGGTATAAGCGATCCCTACGGCGGCGACATTGAGGTGTACAGACATTGCCGTGATGAAATTGTTAATTCTGTAAAGGAAATATTAAAAGCGTATGAAAATTGACAGAATGACCGAAAATCAGCTTGAGGCGGTTGCACAGCTTGAACAGAGGTGCTTTTCGCATCCGTGGTCGTTTAACAGCCTTGAAGAAGAACTGAACAACGAAACCTCGCTGTTTTTTACCGCAACGGAAGATAATGCCGTTGTCGGATATATAGGAATGAGCGTTGTTGTTGACGAGGGTTACATTTTCAATGTTGCCGTTGACGGTACACACAGAAATCGGGGAATAGGTTCGGCGCTTGTTGAAACTCTTGTGACCTATGCCAAGAAAAATAACCTTTGCTTTCTCACTCTTGAGGTTCGTGAAAGTAACGGGAATGCCCGTTCTCTCTATGAAAAATTCGGATTCATCAAGGTGGGAGAGAGGAAAAATTACTACTCCTCTCCAACCGAAAACGCTGTTTTAATGACACGCTGTTTTTGACATATATATGTAATAAAACATTATATTAATGATATTACGGAACTTCATCATAAATGTTTCGTAGCGAAAGGAAAATTATGAAGATACTCGCAATAGAATCGTCCTGTGACGAAACTGCGGCAGCGGTTGTTGAGGACGGCAGAAACATAATCTCCTCGGTGGTTGCATCTCAGGTTGAGGAACACAAGCTTTACGGCGGTGTTGTTCCCGAAATCGCATCACGCCGTCACGCAGAGGCAATTGTTCCTGTTGTAAGACAGGCTCTTGAAGATGCAGACTGCAAGCTTTCCGACATTGACGCAATCGGTGTTACATATGCCCCCGGACTTATCGGAGCGTTGCTTGTGGGAGTGAATTTTGCAAAAGGACTTTCACTTGCAACAGGAATTCCGCTTGTTCCTGTTCACCATCTTCGTTCACACATTGCGTCAAACTATATTTCAAATAAAGAATTAAAACCGCCATTTCTCTGCCTTGTTGTGTCAGGCGGTCACAGCCATATTGTTATGGTTGAGGACTATACAAAGATGAAAATTATCGGCAAAACCCGTGATGATGCCGCAGGCGAGGCTTTTGACAAAGCCGCAAGGACAATGGGAATGCCGTATCCGGGCGGAATTGAAATGGACAGAGTTGCGGAAAACGGCAATCCGTTTGCATTCAAGCTCCCTCGTCCCGCAGTTCACGATGCGCCGTATGATTTCAGCTTTTCGGGACTTAAAACAGCCGTAATCAACCTCATTCACAATTCGGCACAAAAGGGTGTTGAGCTTAACAAAGCCGATGTCTGTGCATCATTCCGCTATGCCGTTGTCGATTGCCTTGTTACAAACTTTATCAAGGCGGCTGAAGACCTGGGGCAGAAAAAGCTTGTAATCGCAGGCGGTGTTTCGGCAAATTCACTTCTCAGAAGAACCCTTGCAGAAGAGTGTAAAAAGCGTGATTGGGAAATGTATATGCCCGAAAAATCTCTTTGCGGTGACAATGCCGCCATGGTCGGTTCACAGGGATATTACGAGTTTCTCAGCGGAAATATTGCAGGAACAGACCTCAATGCTTTTGCTACAATGAGTATTGAAAAAGGCTGATTTATTCGCAAATAATCACTAAAACACTTGCTATTTTATCAAGAATATACTAAAATAGTGTTAATAAACCGAAAGGACGATTTAAAATGAGCAATCCTATTGTTACTTTTGAAATGGAAAACGGAAAAATAATCAAAGCGGAGCTTTATCCCGAAATTGCTCCGAATACTGTAAATAATTTTCTCAGCCTTGTAAACAAGGGTTACTATGACGGACTTACATTTCACCGTGTAATCTACGGTTTCATGATTCAGGGCGGTTGCCCCGAAGGCACGGGTATGGGCGGTCCCGGATATTCAATCAAGGGCGAATTTGCCGTGAACGGCTTTGAAAACAATCTCAAGCATACAGAGGGTGTTCTCTCAATGGCTCGTTCAATGATGCCCGACTCAGCAGGCTCGCAGTTCTTCATTATGCACAAAAACGCTCCGCACCTTGACGGTCAGTATGCCGCATTCGGCAAGGTAATTGAGGGCATGGATGTTGTCAATGAAATCGCAGAGTGTGACACAGACTATTCCGACAAGCCTCTTGATCCTCAGATTATGGCAAAGGTTACAGCCGAAACCTTTGGTGTTGACTATCCCGAGCCTGAAAAATGCTGATGTTAAGAAAGGAATTTTAAAATGAATGTTTTGCTTGCAGGCGGCGCCGGATATATCGGCTCGCACACTTGTGTTGAACTCATCAACGCAGGTCACGATGTTGTAATTGCAGATAATTTTTCAAACAGTTGTCCCGTAGCGGTTGAAAGAGTTGAAGAGCTGACAGGCAGAAAAATTACGCTCTATGAGGCCGATGTATGTGACAGAGATGCCGTTGAAAAGATTTTTTCTGAGAATAAGATTGATGCGGTAATTCACTTTGCAGGTCTTAAAGCAGTAGGTGAAAGCTGTGAGAAGCCTGTTGAATATTACCGTAATAACATTGATTCAACGCTCACATTGCTTGAAGTGATGAAAAAACACGGTGTGAATAACTTTATTTTCAGCTCAAGTGCCACGGTTTACGGTACTCCGGAAACTGTTCCGCTTGTTGAAACAATGCCAAAGGGTTCTCCTACAAATCCGTATGGCTGGACAAAGTTTATGATGGAACAAATTCTTACAGACACCGCAAACGCAAATCCCGATATGTCTGTTGTTCTTCTTCGTTACTTTAACCCGATCGGCGCTCACGAAAGCGGCAGAATCGGTGAAGATCCTAACGGAATCCCGAACAACCTTATGCCGTACATAACACAGGTTGCCGCCGGCAGACTCAAGTGTCTCGGTGTTTTCGGCAACGATTATCCTACGCATGACGGCACGGGTGTGCGTGACTATATCCATGTTGTTGACCTTGCAAAAGGTCATGTAAAGGCTATTGAATATTCCGCAGAGCACAAGGGGACTGAGATTTTTAATCTCGGAACAGGTGTGGGCTACAGCGTTCTTGATATTGTAAAGGCTTTTGAAAAGGCAAATTCGATTGAAATTCCTTATGTTATAAAGCCACGCCGAGCAGGCGACATTGCAGAATGCTTTGCCGACGCAACAAAAGCCAAAAAAGTACTTGGATGGATTGCCGAGAAAAGTCTTGAGGATATGTGCCGTGACAGTTGGAACTGGCAATCTCACAATGTAAATGGTTACAAATAACAAATAAATGATATTTTATTTGTGCATTCCTACAAAAAAACAATATTTTGTCAAATAATCAGTCAGCAAGAGTTTTTAGCATTGACTTTTGGTGGTTGATTGTTGTATAATTAAACTGCTTATAGAAGCATTATCACATAAGGAGGAAAAGAAAATGTTCAAAAAAGCACTTAGCCTTTTACTGTCTATGATGCTTGTTGTGACATCACTCGTTGCAACTGTAGTGAGCGTTTCTGCTGCCGGCGATTCATATTTCGTATCCGGTTCTGAAGAACTCACAGGTTACAAGTGGGCTGAGACTGAAGCAACTTGCGGAGATAATGTAATGACAGAAAACGGCGATGGTAACTACGAAAAAGTATTTACCAACGTAGCAGTCGGCAACGGCTACCAGTTCAAGATCGTTAAAAACGATAAAGAGTGGATTGGTGTAGGCGATACCGGCAATGACAACTTCACATTCAATGTAACAAAGGAATGTGATGTAACAGTAACTTACAACCCTACAACAAATGAAATCACTGCAACAGGTGAAGGTGTTGTAATTCCGAAAGAACTTGTTGTTGACCACATTACAGTCGTTGGTAACGGTGAAGATGCATGGCTCAACGGTAAGGACTGGAAGGTAGATGCTGAAGCTAACTACATGACAGAGACATCTGAGGGTTCAAAGGTTTACCAGATTAAGTTTGAGAGCCTTGACGCTTATGAGAACTATCAGTTCAAGTTTGCTGCCAACGGTTCATGGGCAGATAACTGGGGCCTTCCTGAGCAGGGCACAGCTCCCCTCAATGAGTGGTTTGACCTTACATACAACGGTCAGAACATGATCATTGATACAGATGCAGCTGGTTACGAAGACGGTTATGACATCGTTCTTACACTTGACCTTTCAAACTTTAACTATGCTACAAAGCAGGGTGCAAAGGGTAAGGTTGACATCGTTACTGATGCAGAGCCTACAACAGTAGCAGAGCCTACAACAGTAGCAGAACCCACAACAGTAGCAGAGCCTACAACAGTAGAGCCTACAACTGCAGCTCCTGCAAAGGGTATCACAGTTACAGCTACTTCAAACCTCTTCCCTGAGAAGAAGGTTACTCTCAGCGCAGGTCAGAAGACTGTAAAGGTTACATATATGTTCCAGTCTAAGGACAAGGACATGTTGGACTTCCAGTGGGATATGAAATACGATACAAATGTACTCAAGCTAACCGCTAACTCAACCAGAGCTACATCATTTGAACATCCAAAGGTTGGCAGTTATATTTATAACAATGCTAATCCGGGTATGATTTCCGCTAACGGTACAACACTCAGCCTTTATGACACAACATCAAAGGAAATCGTATTTGCTTCTGCTGAATTTGAAGTAATTGATCCTGAGGCTACAGCAACTACTGTTGATCTTGATGTACAGGTACTTCGTCTTTCAAAGGTTGATCCTGCAACAGACCAGACAATCGGCGAAGAAGAAGTTTCGGTTATTGACAAGTCAATCGTTGACCAGGATGTATCCGGTAAGTATGTTATAAGCACTAATACTGTAACAGTTCCCGATGGTTCAGAAGAGCCTACAACAGTAGCAGAGCCTACAACAGTAGCAGAGCCTACAACAGTAGCACCTACAACAGTAGAGCCTACAACAGTAGAGCCTACAACAGTAGAGCCTACAACAGAAGAGCCTACAACTCCTGCTGCCGATACTACATATGTAGTTGCCGGTACAACAAATCTTACAGGCTATGAATGGGTTGGTACACCTGACGCAGCTCCCGAAAATGTTATGACAGCTGACGGCAGCGTATTCACAAAGACATTCTCTGCTGTTCCTGCCGGTAAAAACTATCAGCTCAAGGTTGTTGCAAACACAGGCGACGAGCAGAAGTGGATCGGTCTTGACGGTACAGATAACAATGTAACTTTCGATGTAGAAACAGCTTGTGATGTTACTGTAACATTCGATCCTGCTACAAACAAGATTACTGTAACAGGTGACGGCGTTAAAATGGTAACAGACCTTGAAGTTAACAGCATTACAGTTGTTGGTAACGGTGAAGACAACTGGCTCAACGGTGTAGCATGGGGTGTTGACGCTGAAGCTAACCACATGACTCAGGTTTCTGACAAGGTATATCAGATTAAGTATGAAAACATTGAATCTGCAGACGATGCTTATCAGTTCAAGTTTGCTGCAAACGATGATTGGGCAGCTAGCTGGGGTCTTCCCGAGCAGAGCGCAACTCCTATAGGCGAAGAATTTGACCTTGCATTCAATGGTCAGAATATGCTTCTTAACACAGTTTCTGCAGGTTTTGCAGAAGATTCACTCGTTGATGTAACAATCACACTTGATCTTACTAAGTTTGATTATCCGTCACGCTCAGGTGCTAAGGCTACTGTTAAGGTTGAGCCTTCAACTCCTGCAGTTGATAATTTAACAATCAACGCTACATCTAATATTTGCCAGGCTAACGGTTCAGGCACATTTAATGTAGGCGACAAGGTATCAGTTTACTATCTCCTTGACACTAAGGACGCACAGCTTGAAGAAGTACAGTGGGCTCTTACATATGATAAGAACCTCCTTACACTTGATTCACTTACAATGCCTGAAATCGCTGACGGCATGGTAAATATGGATGATGTTTCAGGCAATGCTTCAAACCTTGCACTTTATGATTTTGCAGGCGGCAAGAAGCTTGTTGAGGCTGTGTTCACAGTTAACGGTACAGGTACAACAAATGTTGACCTCAATGTAGTTGATCTTACACTTGGTAAGCTCAATCCTGCAACAGGCACAGTTGATGCTGATTCAGAATATGAAGCAGTAGTTAACGGCGACATGGCTAATGATCTCTTTGATCACATTAACTCAGACGCTAAGGTTGAGGCATATGTTGAGCCTACAACAACAGAGCCTGCTACAACAGAGCCTACAACAACAGAGCCTGCTACAACAGAGCCTGCTACAACAGAGCCTGTTACAACAGAGCCTGCTACAACAGAGCCTGTTACAACAGAGCCTGCTACAGAGCCTACAGACGCTCCTACAACAGAGCCTACAACAGTAGAGCCTGCAACAGAGCCTACAGATGCTCCTGCAACAGATGCTCCTGCAACAGATGCTCCGGCTACAGTAGCTCCTACTACACCTGATGCTACATCTGCTACACAGGCTGCAACAAAGGGTCAGTCAACAGCTGACACAGCTACTTCTGACACACCGGCTAACGGCACAAGCAGCAACGCAGTACAGACAGGTAATGCTTCTATGGCAGTAGTTATCCTCTTAGCTCTTGTTTCTGCAACAGGTGTTGTTTACTTCACAAGAAAGAGATTCAATAAGTAATTGAATTTCCTATTGTAAGACTGTTAACGGCGTTGACAGATTAAAAAAATAATTTTTCGCCTCTCGGTTTTCCGAGAGGCGTTTTTTTATATCGTAATGTTGTGAAAATCAGTTTGAATTATAATTTCTAAAATATCATTTCTTTAAAGGTGAATCTGCAATTAATTTACTTTTCACATAAATTTCACCGAGAATTGTTAAATTATTGATTGAAATTTTAGTCTTAATGATATATAATAGGGGTATCAAACTAAAGGAATGAAAAAAATGTCTAAAAAAATCAAAAATATGCTTTCAATTCTCTTCGTGGCTGTACTTACCATGTCAGCATTCTGTATTCCTGCAAGTGCTGCCGAGGATGACCTTACAATCAGCATTTCAACAGATGAAAAGGATTCCGTAACAGCTAAAGTCGGCGATACGGTTAAGTATGCTATTTATATGACCGATACAAAAGAAGAAGTAATCGGAGCTGCAATGAGTTTCTTTTACAACGATGAATATTTGAAGTTAAATGCCGATTCAATAAACTGCGAAAGCTTTAAAAATGCGATTGGCAACCCTAAACTTAAGAATTTTTACACCTTTACATGGACAGATGTTCAGAATCCCGTAAAGCTTAACGGTGACAAGGCTCTTGTTTCTGCTGAATTCAAGGTACTCAAGGGAGGCAAAACCGATCTTTCATATTTCATCTCGGATATGTACGGCGATGATATGACATATCTCAAATCATATAAAATCACCTGCAAGCTTTGGGTGAACGGTAAAGAGGTAGAGGATAGTGCCGTTCCGATAGTAAATAATGATACGGCAAATTCCGAAAAAATTCAGGGCGATTTTGTAAACTACATTGACGGAATGGGCGAGGAAAACTCACCTAACAAAGACGACCATAAGTCGGTAGTTGTTGAGAAAAAGTACATTTCAACTCAGCAGAATAGTCAGGTTGTAGATGTTACAAAGGTTGTTGAGAGCTCTGCAAACGGTTCGGGTTCAAACACGACATTAATTATTATAATTGCAATTGTTGTTGTTTTGATTGCCGCAGGTGCAATTATTTTCGTAAAGAAAAAGGACGAAAAAAAGAACAAAGCTGCGGACAATAATGCAATGTCGGACGACGCAGATGCGGATAAATAAAACAGATAAATATCTTTTATAGGAAAATTTTTTATAATACAAGCTAAATACACAAAATTGCGATTGCAATTTTGTGTATTTTTTTGTTTTAAGCTTTCTGAAAAAGATTGCAATTTTGAAAATTTTGTTATATAATGATTCCATACCGATAGAAATCGGAAATTTTTTTGGAGGAGATTCAAATGTCAAAAAAACTTATTAGTATCATAGTGTCATGCGCTCTCGTTCTTTCACTTGCTCTTGTAGGTGTAATCGGCGTTTCCGCAGCTATTGATACAGACGGTCGTTATGTCCCAAGTGAGGGCGTAAAAGAAACACACAAAGTTTACTTCCTTATGCCTGAGTCATGGAAGAGTGAAAAGTACAATGCTCATGATGCAGGTGCATACTGGTGGAACGGTTCAGATTCATGCGGCTCTCTTGACGGTACGTCAGTAGGTCCTGCTTGGCCGGGTTATAAGATGCAGGTTGAAAATGCTGAAAATAACATCTTCTATCTTGACCTTCCTACAGATGTTCCTAATCTTGATTTCAACAACTACCTTAACGGCGGTCAAAGGACAGAAGATGCCGCAACAGGTAAAGTAACTTACGAGTTTACTGAGGATCAGTTTAAGGCTGCTAAGCAGACTGCCGATGTTTCTTGTCAGTACTATTCGGAAGGCGACAATGAATATTATGACAGTTTGCTTGACGGCGAATTCTGGGCAAAGGCTCAGGAAGCATTTGACGGTGATGACAAGACATTCCTCGGTAAATTTGCTGACAACTTCTTTGAGGATCCTGACTGGGGTATCTCAATGTACCTCACCAACATGATTTATGTTATAGACCCTACCAACACTTCTGTAAGCGTAACAGGTAAGGAAACATATGCCGGTGAGTTCTACTTCTACTATGGTCTTAACGAAGAAACAGGCAAGTACGAGTACGGTTCACTTCCTAACTATGATATGGCTAAGGAAGCAGGTCTTGTTCAGACAGTAGACAAGAATGCAAAACCTGCTACTCCTGATCAGGCTGCAACAACAGCTCCGTCAAGTGACAAGAAAGATGACAACAAGACAGATTCTACAAAGAACACAGTTCCTACTGCAGGTCAGAACCCAACATCTTCTGCAAACGCAGTTTCAACTGCTGACACAGCAAATAGCACAGACAACAGCGCAGTTCAGACAGGTGCTACAACAGCAGCTGCAGTTCTCGCAGTTCTCCTCGTTGCAGGCGGTGCAGTTCTTTACACACGCAAGAGATTTGAATAATCTTAAATAATTATACATAATTATTTGATGCCCTCCGCTTTGGAGGGCATTTTTGCATTACTGTTTATTATTTGTTCTCTTATGTATGACTGAATAAGCGGAAATTACGGTTGAAAATATGCCAAAATTCCGTAAAATGCAAATTTGGTGGAAATTAACACAAAAATTTGGTTGTTATTACATTGAGATTAAGGCTCAAAATTCCCTGTAACACTTGATTTTTACTGCGTTTTATACTATAATAATCATACAGATGCAAGTATGGTGTCGGAAATTCATAAGGAGGAAATACAAATGTCCAAAAAAGTTATCAGTCTTTTATTGGCTGTTATGCTCACAGCGGCAATGATAGTGGTTGCTGCAATAAGCGTTTCTGCCGATACGGACGATGAAGGCAGTTATGTGCCTTCTGAGGGCACTGAAACCTACCATATATATTTCTGCAAGCCTGATGACTGGGAAAACAAATATACATCTGATGCAGGTGTTTATTGGGAAAACGGTTCGGATACTCCTTCAGCGTGGCCGGGTTATTCAGCTCGCAATGCTGATATCAAAAATGTTTACTGTTCTGATGTACCGACCGATGTTGATAAAGTAATCTGGAACAACGCTCTTAAAGGTACAGACGATCCTACAAATCCTGAATATAAACTTGCTTATCGAACAACCGATATTAATTTTAAAGGTTATGAAAAAGGCGAGTCTGATTATTATCCCAACGGTGTTGAAAGCTTTGATAATATGATTTATATTATCAATCCTGAATTTACTTCCGAGAACGATAATGATGAATTGATTTTTACCGGTGAGTGGTTCTACTACTACGGTAACGGTGAATACGGCAATGCTCCTAAAAAGGCAGACCTCAAGGCCGGCGATTATTACGGCAAAGACGGTGTGTTCCCGACAGAGTACAATCCATCGGGTGAGGAAACAACAGCCGAATCAACAACAGAGGTTGTAACAGAATCGGAAACAACCGAGTCTGCAACTGATGGTGCTGCTGCAACTGAGGGTACAACATCATCTGCTGAATCTTCGCTTGCTCTCACAGTAAATGCAACATCTAATTACTTCCCAATGGCAAGTGCAAAGTATAATGCAGTTACAAATCAGGTAACGGTTACATATATTATGCAGTCTCCAAAGAATGTGCTCGACACGCAGTGGCACATTTCTTATGACCCTTCAATCCTTTCGGTTGCTGATGTGAATACTGCTAAGTCGGTTTGCCCGACAATGGACGGCAGAGGTGTATATGTAAACTTCAAGAATAAGTCGGAAGGCGTTGGTTATGTAAGGTTCGGTGCAAGTAATCTCGGTCTTTATGACTTTAGCGAAAAGACGCTTTTTGCAACAGTTGTTTTTGATGTTAAAGACATTTCAAAGGTTGCACCGGTTTCGACGACGGTTGACCTTGTTGTTGAGGTGCTTCGTGTTTCGGAAGTAAATCCGGACACAGAAATGACTGACGGTTCAAAAGAAGTTATTCTTGTTGATAAAGAAGTAGTTAAGAAAGATCCTGTTGCTGTGGCAGCAAAAAATGATCTTTCAACTGAGCTTACTCCTTCAACCTATGCAGAACCGACAACAGCCGAGCCTTCAACCGCAGAGTCATCTACTGAGGCTACTAAGGCTACAGAGGAAACGCAGGAATCAACTAAGGTTACAATTGTTCCTGTAACTTCACAGGATGCAACATCTGTAACAAAGAAAATCAGCTCAACATCCGACACTCCCGATACACCCGACAGCAACGGCGGCAATGACGGCGTTGTCCAGACAGGTGAAGCTCCTCTTGCAGTTGTAATCCTTTCTCTTCTCATCGGCTCAACTTGTGTAATGTTCGTTCTTCGTAAGAAGGAAGAAATCCTTTAACGGCTGATAAAGACTAATAATTAAGAGGGCTGACCAAACAAAGGTCAGCCCTCTTTCTGTGCTGTGATTGAGGTTTAAAATTCTGATAAAAATACAAAAAAACAGCTCCACCGTTAATAGTGGAGCTGTTTCGTAATCTGTAAAATCAGTTAGCTCTGGTAACCTTACCTGAACGCAAACAACGGGTGCAAGCATATACACGCTTTGGTGAACCGTCAACAATAGCCTTAACACGCTGTACGTTGGGCTTCCATGTTCTGTTTGATCTTCTGTGTGAGTGAGATACCTTAATACCGAACTTTACATCCTTACCGCAGAATTCACATTTTGCCATGCGTCTGCACCTCCTTAAAGAAAACTAATTCTATTTCTAACTTTGTTATAATAACAGAAAATGAGAGAAAATGCAAGTGTTTTTTGAAAATTTCTTAACTTGTTTTTTGCTCTTGTAATTTTTGACGATATATTATATAATTAGGAATAAATATAGTTACACGATTGTTACCTAAAAATTTAGATTTCAGGAGGCTCTTATGCTCTCATTATTACTTAACGGCATCAGAAACGGCAACCTTGATTTCGGCTCGGTAATTGCCGAAATATTGGCTGTACTCGTTATTATATTTTTAATTCTCCCGTTCCATGAATGGGCGCACGCTTTTACTGCGTCACTTCTCGGTGATAAGGCGGTAAAGGGCAGAGGCAGACTTTCAATTAATCCGCTCAGCCACATTGATCCTATGGGTGCTTTGTGTATGCTTTTGTTCGGATTCGGTTGGGCAAAGCCTGTTCCGATTGATCCGAGAAATTTTAAAAATCCAAAGGTCGGTATGGCAATCACCGCAATTATGGGTCCGATTGCAAATATCGTTGCGGCTTTTGTCGGACTTCTCATTTACTATCCGATTATCCTTTTTACTGGTGCTTTTCCGCTTTCAACAATCGGCGATTACATTGTTCAGTTTTTAAGTTTCTATATTTCGTGCAATGTCGGACTTGCTGTGTTCAACCTTATCCCGATTCCGCCTCTTGACGGTTCAAAGGTTCTGTTCGTATTTTTACCCGACAAGGCTGTTGAGTTTTTTTACAGATATCAGATGTATTTCTTCATCGGCCTTTTTGTTCTCTTGTATGTGGGAATTCTCAACACTCCGATTAACTGGCTCAGCAATCAGATTCTTGACTTCATCAGCTGGCTTGCAAGCCTGCCGTATATGCCGTTTGTCGGTTGATTTCAAAATCATTCGTAACATCAAATCATAACTGAAACTTATTTATGGAAACACAACAACTTCAATATAAGCTGTCGGCATTTGAAGGCCCTCTTGACCTTTTGCTGACGCTGATTTCTAAAAACAAAATAGATATTTACGACATCAGCATTTCCGAATTGCTCGACCAGTACATGGAGCAGATTAATATGATGCAGGAAAATCAGATGGATATCGCATCTGAATTTCTGACAATGGCGTCAAGGCTTGTATATATCAAGTCTGTAATGCTCCTGCCAAAATATGAGGAAGAGGCTGAAGAACTCAAGAAAGAACTTTCGGGACAGCTTCTTGAATATGCCGTTTGCCGTGAAATGGCGGCAAAACTCGGTGATATTTATGACTTTGACAGCTTTTACAGAGAGGCTTCTCCTGTTGAATTTGACTTGACTTACAACCGTATTCATCCGAGTGAGGATATCGCAAAGGCATATGTCAGCGCAGTCGGACGGGGCAAGCGTAAGCTTCCGCCGTCAAAAGACGCATTTTCGGGCATTGTGTCGCATAAAATCGTGTCGGTAAACAGTAAGATTATCCATCTTATGAGAAGGCTTTGGCACGGCAAAAGGCTTGAATATCACGAAATTTTTGAGGTATGCGAGGGCAAAAGCGACCTTGTGGCAACATTTCTTGCAACGCTGGAGCTGGTAAAGGGCAAGCGTATCAGAATTGAGGGCAGCGGTGAAAATGCCGTTGTTCATATGATTGAGGATAAAAACGCAATGCCTTTGCCACAGGTTGACGAGGATGAAAACAATGAAAATGAGGAGGTGCAGTAATGGCTGTTGAAAATATTCGTGGTGCGATTGAGGCGATTTTGTTCGCAAACGGTGCGTCGGTTGAATTTTCCCGAATAGCGCAGGCACTTGAAATTTCCGAAAAAAAGGTTAAAGAGCATATTTCTGCACTGATTGATGATTATGAGGCGTCAGGACGGGGCATAACTATAATATTGCTTGACAATTCCTGTCAGATGGTTTCAAAAAAGGAATTTGCTCCGCAGATTCGCACCGTTATGGATTTGAGAAGAAACACTCCGCTTTCACAGGCGGCTCTTGAGGTTCTTGCAGTTGTTGCGTACAATCAGCCTGTTACAAAGGCTTTTGTCGAGCAGGTGCGTGGTGTTGACTGCAGTGGTGTAATCGGCAGTTTGACAACAAAGGGACTTGTTGAAGAAAAGGGCAGACTTGAGCTACCCGGCAGACCGTTGCTTTACGGCACAACCGAAAACTTTTTGCGTTGCTTTAACATTTCAAGTCTTGACGAACTTCCTCCGCTCCCCGAGAGTGATGAGGACAAAGAGTCCGAAGAAAACGGTGAAGAACAGGAAAAGACTGAAAACGGCAATGAGCAGATTGATTTGCTTGCCGATCAGCCTGTTGACAGGCAGTAAAATTTAGGGGGAATTCCCTTTGCTTTGGCTATATATCCTACTCGGAATTGTGCTGTTTATTGCGCTTATGATGTTTATTCCGATTACTTTGCGTGCATCATATAAAGAGGAGTTTTGGTGCGCCGTGTATATCGGATTTGTAAAGCTTCAGCTTGTGCCGGCAAAACCCAAAAAGGAAAAGAAGAAGAAAAAAGCAAAAAAACAAACTCAGAAAACCGAACAGCCTAAAAAAGCGACAGAAAAAAAGCCGAGCCTTATAAAAAAATACGGTATTGAGTGGCTTTTGAACCTGATAAAAAAAGTTGCAGAGCTTGCAGTATCTGCATTGCAGGACTTTTTCAGCCACATACTGGTTAAAAAATTGTCGCTGAGTATCAGCGTTGCAGGTGACGATGCGGCTGACACGGCTATAAAATACGGCAAATACTGTGCCGTTGTTTATCCGGCAGTAGGCACAATTGTCCGTGTTGTAAAATGCAAAGGCTACGGAGTTGACATAAATCCGAATTTTTCGGAAGAAGCAGAAACTGAAATTAACTTTGAATTTGCCGCAAGAATTTTCGCATTCCGACTTATCGGTCTTGCCGTTAAGCACGGAATTAAGGGGATTAAACTTCTTGCAGAAGTTAAAAATGATTGATATAAATATTGTTGAAAAAGGAGAATGGCTATGGAACATCCTATCGGCAGTTTAATGGATACCACAATGGAAAAAATCAAGGAAATGATTGATGTCAATACTATTATCGGCGAGCCTATAACTTCGCCTGACGGCACACTCATCATTCCTGTTTCAAAGGTAAGCTACGGCTTTGCGGCAGGCGGTTCGGATCTGCCTACCAAAAAGGAAAACAAAGACTGCTTTGGCGGCGGCAGCGGTGCAGGTGTGACAATTCAGCCTGTTGCATTTCTTACCGTTTATCAGGGTGATGTAAGGCTTGTTTCCGTTGACAGGGAAGAAGGGACAGCCGACAAGCTCGTTAATATGATTCCCGATGTTCTCAAAAAGGTAAAGGGAGTTTTCAAAAAGGATAAGAGCGAATCCGCAGACGATTTTTCCGAAATCACACAGGATGATATTGACGGCTGATTCGTAATATTGCAACACCCCTCGGCATAGATTTATGCAGGGGGTGTCCTTATGAAAAAAATAATCTCGCTTGCGGTGTGTTTGGTTATGCCGTTTGTGCTTATGGGCGCAAAAACTGCGGAGGATACTCCTCCCACAACTTCTGCACAGGCATTTGTCCTTTATTGTCCCGATAACAACACGGTTATCTGTTCAAAAAATGCAGATGAAAGAATGAAGCCTGCGAGCACCACAAAAATTATGACATCTCTCATAACGCTTGAGGAGGCGGCATCCTGTAACAGCGAAGTAACCTTCAAACAGGAAATGGTTGCCGAGGGCAGTTCGATGTATCTTAAAGTCGGTGAAAAAGTCCGACTTTCGGACCTTGCGTCAGGAATGATGATGGCGTCGGGTAATGATGCGGCGAATGCGGCGGCATATACGATTTCGGGCAGTCCCGAAAAGTTTTCACAACGAATGAATGAAAAGGCAAAGCAAATCGGTATGACGAATACTAATTTTGTAACGCCGAGCGGACTTGACGATGACAACCATTACTCAAGTGCAAAGGATATGGCTCTGCTTATGTCATATGCACTTGAAAATGACGATTTTGCAAATCTTACGGCTAAGAAGAGTGTGACCGTTGAATTTCTTGAACCGAAATCAAAGAAAACCGCATATGCAAATCATAACAGGCTTTTGTCGCTTTATCCCTACTGTACAGGCGGAAAAACAGGCTATACAACGGTGGCAGGGCGGTGCCTTGTTTCCTCTGCAAAAAAAGACGGTGTAACGCTTGTGTGCGTCACTCTGAATGACCGCAACGATTGGAATGACCATATTTCTCTTTATGATTACGCTTTTGAAAAGTACAGGGGAGTTGACTGCAAGGACGCTGACTTTTGTACCGATATTCCGTGCGTGGGCGGTGATAAGGACAGCGTAACGGTTACAGGTGAGAAGAACAACACAATCGTTTTAAAGCGTGAGGACTGCGATAAAATCAAGAAAAAAATCTTCATAGACAGCTTTTTGTATGCTCCGATTGAAAAGAACGAATCGGTCGGCAGAATTGAATACACACTCGGCGGAAAGCTGCTTTATAAATGCAACATTGTTGCAGGCGAAAAGATTAAATCAGATAAAAAGAGTGTGTCAATATTTTCGGCAATAGGAAATCTGTTTTCGTGACAGCTTAAATATACAGAAAATTTTAATAAAAAGGAATTTACATATGGCTAAAATTGAACCTATAAGACTTCAGAAATTCATAGCGCAATGCGGTATTGCGTCAAGGCGAAAGGCCGAGGAGCTTATTCTCGGCGGTCATGTCAAGGTGAACGGCAAAACCGCAATTCTCGGCGATAAGGTTCTTCCTACAGACAAGGTGTTTGTAAGAGGCAAGAGGATTGTTGTGCCGAAGGGCGGTAATTACCGATATATTATGCTCAACAAGCCCCGTGGATTCATTACCACAATGAATGATGAGCGTGGCAGAAAGTGTGTTGCACAGCTTGTTGAGAATGTCGGCGAGCGAGTTTATCCGATTGGCAGACTTGACAAAGACAGCGAGGGTATGCTTGTTTTTACAAATGACGGTGACTTTGCAAACAAGGTTATGCACCCGAAAAACAATGTTTACAAGATTTACAGAGTAACCGTTCGACCGTCAATTGACGAGGATCAGCTTGTAAAGCTTGAAACAGGCGTTGAGCTTGACGGCAGGAAAACCGCTCCTGCATATGTCCGTGTAATTCACAAGGAGCAGGGCAGAGTAGTTCTTGAAATGATTCTTCACGAGGGTAAGAACCGTGAAATCAGAAGAATGTGCGAGGCTGTCGGGCTTGAGGTTGCAAGACTAAAACGCACCCAGATCGGCGGAGTAAAAATGGGTATGCTCAAACAGGGCGACTGGAGAGATTTGACCGAACAAGAGGTTAAAAAACTGCTTGCAAACCCGTTTTTAAACGGCAAACAGCTTTAATTTTCCGTTTTTGAAAAATACTTCCGAAACGGTCAATCAAACTATTTGTTAATTTGACAATAAATTTACGGTTTTGGTGTAATAACTATTAAATGTGTTCAAAATTGAAATAGTACAGCGTGTTTTTCTTGTACTTTTGAAGATTATAGAGTATAATGTATTGTGTAGAAAATTAGTATGCACGCTCAGTTTTCGTGCATATTCAATACATGGTATTGGAGGATTTTAAGATGAGTATTGAAAAGATCAATCAGGCAAAGGCTGAAATTGCCGCAACTTCCGCTTATAAGACAATTACGGCGTTTTTTGATGCAGACAGCTTTTGTGAAATTGATGCCTTTGCAAAATCCGGTGAAGGTTTTGCCGAGGTTGTTGCAGGCTTTGGAACAGTAGAAGGTATGCCTGTTTATGCGTTTGCACAGAACAGCGACATTTGCGGCGGTGCTATGAGTAAGGCACAGGCTGCCAAGCTTAAAAAGCTGTATGGCCTTGCACTCAAGACAGGCGCTCCTGTTGTAGGTTTCTATGACAGCGTTGGCGGCAGACTTAATCAGGGTACAGAGCTTCTCGCAGGTTGCGGTGATGTTCTCAATGCGGCTGCGTCACTTTCCGGTGTTGTACCGCAGATCTCGGTTGTTCTCGGCACTTGCCTCGGAACAAACGCTCTTAACGCCGCAAGCGCAGACATCGTTATCATGAGCAAAGACGCACAGCTTTCACTTTCGGTAACAGGCAAGCATTCCGATGCCGCTTACAATGCTGAAAACGGTATTGCCTCAATCGTTTGTGACGATGCAGACAAGGCAATCAAGGCTGCAAAGGAACTTATCCTTTATCTTCCGTCAAATAACCTCACAATGGCTCCTCAGTCATTTGAAGAAGCTCCGGCAGAGGATGGTTGCGGTTGTGTAGTCAGCAGAACAGTTGACGGCAACAGCATTGTAAAGCTCTTCAATGATTACGGCAAGGAAGCAAATGTTCGTTTTGCAAGACTCGGCGGTCAGGTTGTAGGTATTGTTGTTACAAAGGGCAAGGAGCTTGGTTGCAAGTCTGCAAACAAGGTAGCAAAGTTTGTTCGTTTCTGCGACGCTTTCTCACTCCCTGTTGTAACATTCGTAAACTGCCCGGGCTTTGAGTCAATCAAGTCGGCAACAAAGGCATCAGCCGCTTATGCTGAGGCAACAACAGTTAAGATTTCTGTTGTTACAGGCAAGGCAATCGGTTCAGGCTATGTTGCTCTTGCAGGCACAGGCGCTAATGCAGATGTTGTTTACGCACTTCCCGATGCAGTTATTTCACCTGTTAATGTTGAGGCTGCCGCATTCATTATGGCTCCCGAAGTTATGAATGTTGCCACAGATAAGCAGGCTGAGGTTGCTCAGAAGTTTGCTGACGAGAATCTTTCTGCTTACAATGCCGCTCAGAACGGCTATGTTGACGGTATTGTTGAAGAAGCTCAGCTCCGTCAGACTCTTATTTCTGCTCTTGATATGCTCTCGGGCAAGCGTGTTTCAACACTTTCAAAGAAGCATTCAACTATCTGATAAATGATTACTTGTTAAAATAAAAGGGGATACTAAAAATGAAGAATTTAAGAATTACAGTTAACGGCACAGCATATGATGTTCAGGTTGAAGAACTCGGTGGTTCTTCAGCTCCCGCAGCAGCCGCTCCTGCTCCGGCAGCCGCTCCCGCTCCTGCAGCAAAGCCGGCAGCTCCCGCAGGCGCTCAGGGTTCTGTTGTTGTAAAGGCTCCTATGCCCGGTACAGTTGTTAATGTTGTTGTTTCGGCAGGACAGGCTGTTAAGGCCGGAGATGACCTTGTATTCATCGAGGCTATGAAGATGGAAACTCCCGTTAAGGCTCCGCAGGACGGCACAGTTGCAACAGTTGATGTTGCAAAGGGTGAGTCAGTTGACTCAGGTAAGGTTCTCGTAACACTTAACTAATCAATAATTCGGAGAAAGGGATGCTGTAAAATGGCAAAAAAAATCAGAGTTACCGAAACTGCTCTGCGTGACGCTCATCAGTCACTCATTGCAACAAGAATGACAACAGAGGAAATGCTCCCTGTTCTTGACAAACTCGATAAAATCGGTTATTACTCACTCGAATGCTGGGGCGGTGCAACATATGACTCATGCCTCAGATTCTTAAACGAAGATCCGTGGGACAGACTCCGCACAATCAGAGAGCATTGCCCTAACACAAAGCTCCAGATGCTTTTCAGAGGACAGAATATGCTCGGTTATCGTCACTATGCCGATGACTGCGTTGAGTACCTTGTTCAGCGTTCAATCGCAAACGGTATTGACATTATCCGTATTTTTGATGCTCTTAACGACATCAAGAATCTTAAAACAGCTATCAAGGCCGCTAACAAAGAAGGCGGTCATGCACAGGTTGCTATCAGCTACACAACAGGTCCTGTATTCACAGATGAATACTATGTTGAGTATGCTAAGAGAATTGCAGACGCAGGTGCAGATTCAATCTGTATCAAGGATATGGCTGCTCTTCTTACTCCGACAAGAACCGAAAGCCTTGTAAAGGCTATCAAAGCCGCTGTTCCGGAGCTTCCGCTTCAGCTCCACACCCACTACACATCAGGTCTTGCATCAATGTGTCTTTTAAAGGGTGTTGAGGCAGGTGCCGACGGCATTGACACAGCAATCAGCCCACTCGCTCTCGGTACATCACACGCTCCGACAGAGTCAATGGTTGCCGCTCTTTCAGGCACAGAGTTCGACACAGGTCTTGACCTTAAACAGTTCTCTGACATCCGTGCTTATTTCATGACTCTCCGTGAGAAGTACATCAAGTCAGGACTTCTTGATCCTAAGATGCTCGCAACAGACGCTAACGCTCTTATCTATCAGGTTCCCGGCGGTATGCTTTCCAACCTTCTTTCACAGCTCAAGCAGGCCGGTAAAGAAGACAAGCTTGACGAAGTTCTTGCAGAAGTACCCCGTGTTCGTAAGGATTCAGGTTATCCTCCGCTTGTTACTCCGACATCACAGATTGTCGGCACACAGGCTGTATTCAATGTAATCACAGGCAAGCGCTACTCAATGTGCACAAACGAGTTCAAGGGACTTGTTGCCGGTGAGTACGGTACAACTCCAATGCCGATTGATCCTCAGTTTCAGAAGAAGATTATCGGTGACAAGAAGATTATCAAAGGTCGTCCTGCAGATCAGCTTAAGCCTGAGCTTGATAAGCTCCGTGGCGAGATTGAGCAGTGGATTGAACAGCCTGAGGATGTTCTTTCTTATGCACAGTTCCCGAAGGTTGCTCTCGACTTCTTTGAAAAGAGAAGAAATGCCAAGGTTGGCATCAACGGCGACAAGCTTGACAAGAAAAATATGGTTCACCCTGTTTGATTTGACAACTAAAATTAACATTTATGCCACTTTCGCTATGAAAGTGGCATTTTTTATTGATAGTTAGAATACGAAATATGTGAAGTAGGTACTGCTTTTTATAAGTAAACTCTACTGACAAAATTAATAATGAATTTTCAAATGAATATGAAGTTTTTATTGAAAGTGAAAGTAATATGTGTTATAATAGTGATATAAAATCACAACAGTAAGGTTGGTGACGATAATGTAATATTATAAAAATGTAAATAATAAAAAGTAATTTAGGAATAGGAGTCTATGTATGAAAAAATTAAAATTATTGACAGGACTATTTTTCTCTGCTATACTTACAGTAAATGCTACTGTAGCTTATGGAGCAGTAACTGCGGATGCTAATTATAATACTCTAAAAACTGATTGTAATGATATTAGTTTGTCAGAGGATTTTTGTGACAACTCTTTGATTGTAGCACTTCGTAACGAAACAAGTATGGAATTAGACACATATTCTGTGTCTGATTTTAGCGAAGTCAACGCTAAATCAGTAAAAGATTTAACATCTGATACTGTAGATACGATTCAAAATGAATATGTTTCTGTTTATAATGATTTTATTAATGTAGTGTCACAAGATGATACAGTATTTTTGTCTGATGAACTAGGACAGCAGGCACTTGACAGTATTGATGAAAATATTAAGGATGAATATTCAGATTTTCATCAAACCTTGTGTATAACATTAAATAAACACGATAAACAAAATGTTTTAGATGCTATAGAAACTCTTCAAAAGAGAAATGACGTACTGTATGCTGAACCTAATTATTGTATTACATTAGATTCAACTGATGTGACCAATGACGAATATGTTAGTGAACAATGGGCTTTAGACAAGATTAATTTACCTGATGCATGGAAGATAACTACCGGTAGCAAAAGCGTTAAGGTAGGTGTTATTGATAGTGGAATAAAAGCGGATCATCCAGATTTAAAAGATAATGTTGATTGTGAATTGAGTAAATCTTTTGTTGAGGGAACTGATGATTCGTATGCATTAGAAGATGTTTTTGGTCATGGTACACATGTAGCCGGAATAATCGGTGCGGTTGGAAATAATGGTACTGGTGTTTCAGGAACTTGTTGGAATGTAGATTTAGTAAGTCTGAAGGTTTTTAATGATAATGGCAGTAGTGGAGATAGTAAAAACAAACTTAGTGGTGTAATTAATGCTATAAATTACGCAAAAGCAAATGACATAAGAATATTAAATTTAAGTGCAAGTTTTGCTGGTCATATTTCAAAATCTTTTGAAGAAACAATAAATAATTACAATGGTTTATTAGTATGTTCAGCAGGTAATTATGGCTTAAATGTCGAAACAGCAAATAAATATAACAGAATACATCCATCTATATATACTAGTGACAATATAATCTCTGTTGCTGCTTCAAATGTTGATGATGAAATATGGAGAAGGGGTGAGTATGATGGAAGTAATTATGGTGTAGTTAGTGTTGATTTAGCTGCGCCTGGAGCAAATATTTATTCCACATACTCTGCAGAAGATAAAGCATATGTCAGTATGACCGGTACATCTATGGCAACACCGTATGTTACAGGTGTTGCTGCATTGATTCAAAGTAAATATCAGAATATTTCCACTAAAGCGACAAAAAAAGCAATTCTTGATGGTGTTGATAAGTCATCATATTGGTCTAAATATGTAAAAACCGGTGGTAGGTTAAATGCTCATAACGCACTTAAATCAGCAGGTGATTGTAAGTTTACAATTCAATACGATAAAAATGGCGGTAGTGGAAATAATATGCCAAATACAACTGTTACTTACGGTGTGTCAACTAAAATTAGTTTAAATACATACCAGTCACCCTCTGATGAAAAGTTATTTGCAGGTTGGTATGCAAATAGGAAGTCTGACAATAAGTGGTTATATCAAAATGAGTCAGGTAAACTTGGTTGGTATAAAGAAGGAAGTCAGCCGAGCGGTTATACAAAATCAATATATAGAGATGGGGTGACGGTTGCTCATACATCAAGCGTAAAGAACGACACGATTGTTATGTATGCTTACTGGATAAAGAAGGGTGATGTTTTGAAAGGTGATGTTAATATTGACGGTGCAATAACCATTGATGATGCAGTTCTTGTTCAGAAGTATATAAGTCATATGTGTACGTTTAGCGACATACAAAAATATGCTGCTGATGTTAATTCTGACGGAGTTATAAATGTTTATGATTCAACAGAAATACAAAAAATAATTGCTAAACTTAATTAACGGGAGAAATCAAAATGAAAAAAATTTTAACAGCATTGATAGCATTTGTAATGTGCTTTTCGGTTGTAACAACAGCTTTTGCAGCTACACCTGATGAAATATCAGAATCGGATGTTGCATCAGAAATCAGACAGGTGATGATAGATACATATTACGGTGGTAAAGAGCCTGAGTATCTCAACATTGAAATTGTTGGTTCAACAAGTGACGGCGGAGTATATTTTATGCACAATGAAGGCTTTAGCCTTGATTATTCAATTGAAGAAACAATTGGTGACTATACTTATCATTACAACCATAACGATGATGTTATGCTTTATAAGAATGGCAATGTTTACTCAATTAAAGAGGCTTATGAAAGCGGAGTTATTGACGATAGTATTCTTGAAGAATTGTCAAAAATGAATTTTGGTTTGGAATCTAATAAACCGAATACAACTGTTCCTACTGAGCCTACAACTTCGGTTGCAACAGTTGACGAACCTGTAACAGTACCCGATACAACTTCTGCAACTTCGGCAACTAAGCCTGTTTCAACAAGCGACACAGCAACAAATGACACGCCGAACAATTCACAGAATAACAGCGGTGCTGTACAGACAGGACAGAACAGCGTTGCTGTAATTCTTCTTGTTGCAATGCTTGCAGGTTGTGCAGTAATTTTTGCAAAACGCAGAAATCATTTTGAGTAATTTACAAATTAAATAATCCCTGTAAAAGCCGTTCTCGTTATTGAGAACGGTTTTTATTTTGCTGATTATTTTATGTGAATTTTTAGCAACTATATTGCATTACATATAATTAAGCGGTATAATGAAGTAAATTGAATATCTGTTGCGTATACCATTATTACAGATAGAATAAATAAAAGGTGAGGAAATAAAAATGAAAAAATTTTTAACAGCATTGATAGCATTTGTAATGTGCTTTTCGGTTGTAACAACAGCTTTTGCGGCTACACCTGATGAAACTTCTGATTCAGACTTGATTTCAGATATTAAACAGGCTATGTTAGATACATATTATGGCGATGAAAAGCCTGATTTTATTGAAGTAAGAATATATGGTACAGCCAGTGACGGTGGCGTGTATTTCGATTTTATGGATAGTTTTACACACTGGACAGATGAAGTGGAATTCGATATAGGTGATTATACTGTTTCTTATCCGAGAGATTGTCCCGTTTTGTTATACAAGAATAATAAAGTATATACCTTGTCAGATGCCTATGAAACAGGTGTAATTGATGATGATATGCTCTATGAATTATACACTTGGGGAAATCTTTGGGGTAAGATAGATGTTACCCCAAAGGGTGAAGATAGAGCTCTCCTTTCAGAAATAAAGCGTGTAATTATAAATAAATATTACAATGGCAAAGCACCTGAATATTTGAATGTCGAAATTGTTGGTTCTACAAGTGATGAAACAGTATGTTTTAGAAATATACCCTTTATGAGTTTAGGCGTTATGATTGAACAAACAATTGGCGACTATACTTATTATTACAACCATGGCGATGATGTTATGCTTTATAAGAATGGCAATGTTTACTCAATTAAAGAGGCTTAT
>OMFQ01000478.1_pt1 | contig 23215 bp, 19 predicted proteins | sample 1645671 | NCBI WGS metagenome assembly OMFQ01 (sample SAMEA103958119, study PRJEB25191) | human gut metagenome | biome: human-associated habitat [ENVO:00009003]; feature: intestine environment [ENVO:2100002]; material: feces | place: Germany | collected 2013/2015
AGGCCCCGAAAGGCTCAAAGCACTTAAGCCCCATCTCCTTAAAGCGGTGAAGCACATAGCGTCTGCGGCCGTTGTATTCCTCCCTCATCTGTGCAACATCCTCATCGCCGTTTTTCATAGCCTCGACAGCCGCATACTGGCTCGTGGTCGGCGCACACATGATTGCAAACTGATGAATCTTTAGCATCTGCTTTAAAATGGTCTCAGGTGCACATGCATATCCAAGCCTCCAGCCTGTCATGGCATAGGCCTTGGAAAAACCGTTTATGAGCACTGTACGCTCCTTCATTCCCGGAAACGATGCTATAGATACATGCTTATCCACATATGTAAGCTCCGAATAAATCTCGTCACTTATCACAAACAGATCATGCTCCTTAACCACCTGAACAATTGCTTCAAGGTCTGCTTTTTCCATGATAGCGCCTGTAGGGTTATTAGGGAAAGGCATGATAAGTATCTTTGTCTTTGGAGTGATAACAGCCTCAAGCTCCTCGGCTGTCAGCCTGAAATCATTTTCCTCCTTGAGCTCCACAATCACAGGTGTGCCACCTGCCAAAACAGTACATGGCACATATGAAACATAGCTTGGCTGTGGGATAATCACTTCATCTCCCGCATCGAGCATGGCGCGCAGTGCGATATCTATAGCCTCGCTGCCACCGACAGTTACCATGATCTCTTTGTTGTAATCATATGTCATGCCGTATCTTCTGTCGAGATATTTTGCAATCTCAATCTTTAACTCCTTGAGTCCGGCATTTGAGGTGTAGAAGGTGCGTCCCTTTTCAAGGGAATATATGCCCTCATCCCTGATATGCCACGGTGTGTCAAAATCAGGCTCACCTACTCCGAGCGAAATCGCATCCTTCATCTCGCTCACTATATCAAAAAACTTACGGATGCCCGATGGCTGGATAGTCTTTATTGTACTGGATAAAGGGTCTCTCATTATGACATAATTCCCCTTTCATCGGATTTGACAGGTGCCGCCATGATAGTTCCATGGTCCTTGTATTTCTTCAGAATAAAGTTTGTCTTTGTCGAAAGTACCTGATCCAGTGTAGAAAGCTTATCTGTCACAAACTGTGATACCTCGCGCAGAGTCTTGCCCTCGAGTGTGACCATGAGGTCGAAGCCGCCTGAGATAAGGTATACAGACTTCACCTCAGGATAGTTGTATATACGCTCGGCAATCTTGTCGAAGCCCATGCCGCGCTGTGGTGTCACTCTGACCTCTATCATGGCTGTGACCTTCTCAAGGCCTGCCTTGTCCCAGTCAATCAGTGTGTGATATCCGCAGATGACATTCTCCTGCTCCATAGCAGCAATCTCGTTTGCCACACTTGCCTCATCCACACCAAGCATGATTGCAAGCTCCTTCAGGTTTATCCTGCTGTTTTTCTCTATAAATGTTAATATCTTTTCTCTCATGATATATAGTCTCCTGATTGTTACTGTTCAGACGCAAGCTTGACACCACGCTGTCAAGCTATGCGCCATAGTGTTAATTATTGAGTGATTACAGCCCCTGCCTCGTAGAGGCATTTTAAATGGGCTGTAATCGTTGCTGGTCACACTGTTAGGTGTGAACAGTAACTCCTGATTCAAATATATTAGTTGAAAACCTTGTATATCTCGTCAGTCTGGGCAGTCTCCAAAAATCGTCTCTCCTCGCCGGAAATCAGCACTCTGTCGTTTGAATCGGTTGTGGCACCGACTATAACAGCATTTTGTCCTGTTTTCTCAAGCTCTCTGACCACGCGGGTACCATCTGCAGCTATGATTATCAGACTTCCTCCTGACAAAAGCTTATACGGGTTTATGTCAAAAAATTCACTTATTTCAATCGTATCCTGCCTGATAGGGAGCTTCTTTAAATCGATGTCAAGACCAATTCCCGAAGCCTCTGCCATATCCCAGAGTGCTCCAAAGATGCCTCCCTGCGAAGCGTCATGGATTGCCGCCACACCGGCGCCAATCGCGGATGCAGCCTCCATTGCGGTGGAAATATGGTCTATATATGCTGCTGATTTATCTATAAATGCCTTGGAAAATCTCGTTTCAAGCTCGGCTCTTTTCTCATTTGCAAGAATTGCGGTGCCCTCAAGCCCCACATAGCCTGTCACTATTACGTCCATGCCCGGTGCTGCTGCCGATGATGGTGTAAGCGCCTGCTCATAGGTCTCACCTATTGCTGTAACTGTCACCACGATATTCTTCACCGCACGGCTCACCTGTGTATGCCCGCCAAGAACCACAATTCCTGCTTCCTCACATACAGCATCAATCGCTCTCACCGTCTCGCGAAGCACGGCTTCGTTTTCTGTGGTAGGTACAAGCAGTGCCAGCTCTATCCCAACAGGACTTGCCCCCATGGCATAAATATTGTTCAATGCATCATAAACTGCGCAGTTAGCACGCACATGCTTATCCGATACATCAAGTGTGAACGTCTGAGTAGCAGTAACTAACCTGGTTTGGTCACCTGCCTGCATGGAAATCACCGCACAGTCCTCACCTACTGCCGGTTTAAAAAGTATTCTGTCGCTTTTGGTATGAAGTTGTTTTAAGACAGAGCGCTTTAAAACCGACTCTGATATTTTACCGTTTTTCATGTTTTCCTGTTCCTAATAATAATATGCTGTGTATACTGTTGCAGCCCGGTGCATTGATTGCAAATAACTACATCAGAAATAACTACCTGCGGGCATTTACTGCGTCTGTCCCGCCGGCTGCTGTGTCTGGGTGCCCTGTGCCTGCCCTGCTGCATTCGAGTCTGTCGGCTGCGTCTGCGTGCCCTGTGCCTGCCCTGCTGCATTCGGATCTGTAGTCTGGGTCTGCACGCCCTGTGTCTGCCCTGCCGCATTCGGATCCTGTGTCTGAGTCTGTGCTGCCTGTGCCGCCTGTGCCTGTGCTGCCGCAGACGCAGCAATGGATTTAACCGAGCCCTCATCATTAGCCGCTGCCGCCGCCTGAAGCTGCGCAACAACCTCCGCTGATGCTCCTGCCGTACCAACCGTCACGATTTTTGGTGATGACTTGTACTTGCTGTTGTTGAATACCTCATCACTCTGCACTGTACCATCGACTGTGACCGTCTTCCAGAGCCTTGCTGTAAGTCCCTTGTGCGCAGACTGCTCGGTGTTGAAATAACCGACCGGCTGACCTGCATCAAACTTAAACTGCGTAACCGGATCCTCCTCGGAAATCGTCTCACTCCTGAATGAAATTTCCCTGTTTGCCGGTCTCGTCTCCACTCCGTACACATTGAAGGTGATGACTCCACCACTGCAATAGCCCTCTATATACACCGGATTGTCCAGATTATTTTTAAACTTAAGATCCTTGTAGGTACCTGCGATTGCCGCATCGTCAGATGGCTTTACGTAGCTTACTATCATGGAATGGTTGTAGCGCTGCACTATCTCAAGCTCAGCCCTTATAACCGCATTGTAGAGTGTGGTAGCAACCTGGCACACGCCTCCGCCTACCGAATCCACTACCTGACCGTTCTCGTATGCGCCTGCTATCTGATAGCCGTTGTCAGTTGTGATAGGGCTGATAGCCTCGTAAACCGAGAACTGCTCCCCCGGATATATGACACTGCCGTTTATCAGGCTGCATGCGTTCTTTACATTGGCTGCACGCCCTGCTGCCGAGCTGCTGAAATCTGTAGAAAAGCCTCCCAGATTATCCTTAATCTTTGAGAGCTCCTCCTTTGAGCCCCTCGGCTGAACCGTATTTGTGACCAGCTCTATCTCATTCGCCGAACCATCCCAGCTATTCTGCAAAAAATCATTTATGGCATAGACAGATTTTACCACATCAACCTCTTTGCCTTCCTGTCCCGGGACAAAATCGAAGCTGTCACCGTTTCTCTGCAGCGAATTGTTAACTGCCTTTATATTGAGCTCGTCGCTCTTGTCATAAATCATATTTGCGGTCTTTTGTTTATCAACCGACAGATACATATTGACGGCAACATTGCCCTTTTTGAGCTCCTCTGACTCCACAAATCTGTCAATCAGGCTGCCCTCATGGCACACTGAAAGAGCCTCGTCCGCCGCTGCATCAGAGTCCGCCGAAACAGACATTTCCTGTGCTGTTGCATCAAATGAACTATTGGCCCCCTTTAATGAAAAGGATGTATCCTTTATGCTGTCAACATAGGCATCAACTGCTTTTTTTGCTTCTTCCTTTGTCATACCGCCTACATCCACACTGCCAATGCACACACCCTCTGTAATTGTCTGTACCTTTGCCTTCTTTGTGCCTGACGAACCGCTTGCATATGCACTTACCATGCCTGATGCTGCCACAAGCACAAATGCCATTGTACCCAGTAATACTGCTTTTTTATTAATCTTCATTTCCGCTTCCTTTTCCTGAGGCTGTTAAAAGCGCCCCTGTCATCCGCTTAACTGAACTGCATTTTATATCATATTATCATATTTTTTCCATATTTCAAGAAAAGCTATACAAGACTTGACACAAATGTTGTCACAAGCATCGCTGCTATAACCACTATTATCACTATAGCAACCACCTTCTGATTTCTTTTTTTATTAAAATCGTACATACTATTCACCTCTGTTCAAAAATGAGTTATACTATTTTCATATATGAGAAAGGATTTTCCAACATATGATTCCAATTTGTCTAATTTTATTCATTTTATTTATTGCAGTGATTACTTTTGCCATAAAGAGAGCTGATTCTGCACAGACAAAGGTCACCGAGGAGTTCTGGGAGAAGGAGCGCAAAGCCAACTCAACCCTCCGCGAAGATACCACTGGCCTGTGTTATATTACCATACCGGAAAAGTTTTTTCCATTAAATAATGATAAAATAAATGATTTAAGGGATAAAACCCTTGTCAATCTCACCGGAATGACAAACACTGATTTAAAGCTTAAATATGGCATTCTCAATTTTAAAAAGCTGTCTGAATATGATGATAATTTCACGAAATTTGTTTCAATGCTTGAGAGCTTACAGACTGATGCCGCCTCGGCCGGTAATTACTCACATCTATTAATGTAATTACTGCGATATTCATCGTACAGCCTTGAGGCCTGACTTCTGGTCAGGTTATCCCACGATATGACATCTGCTATCCCATACTCAGCCATCAGCTCCTTTAGCTGTCTGACCTGATGTGCTGTGGCAGGTGTCTGTTTTTTTGCCTTGTATACAAGTGGCTTTGACTCCACCGGCTCACCCTTTTCATCCATCAGTGCAAGCAGCTTTTCAAATATCTGCTTTGTCTCTATCGCATCATCGAGCGCCCTGTGGGCATTTTCCCTACTCACACCAAAATACTCGCACAAATCCTCCAGCTTCTTTGACTGCTCAGCAGGCAGACATTTTCTGGCTATTTTCAGCGTATCATACGCATTCAGCGAGAGGGTTCGCTTGTGATTTACCGCCCATTGCTTTAAAAAGCTGTAATCAAAGGTCACATTCTGCCCGAGTATGATATCATCTCCGATAAAATTAAGCAGGTTATCCACAGCCTCATCCATATCTGCCGCGTTTTCCACATCACTGTCAGTAATTCCCGTTAATTCCTGCACACGCTGTGGAATATGCTGCTTCGGATTTACCAGTGTGGATATCGTATCCACTATCTCGCCGCCCCTCACACGTGCCGCACCTATCTCTATTATCTTGTCATTTTTAGCTGAAAGACCTGTCATTTCCAGGTCAATCACCGTGTAATTTTTTATATTATCTATGTTGCTCATTTTTCTTAGTCCGTAAACCTTCCCGGCTTTTACCACTATAGTCATTTCACATTACTGTTATTTTATATACTCCGCTATAACCATATCGCTTTACTGCTATTTTATATACTCCGCTATAGCCATATCGCGTTACTGTTATTCTACATACTCCACCAGCGCCTGGTGGTCAAGCGGGTCTCTCATGTCGTAGTGGAAAAGCGCCCACACCGGCTCCTTATGATACTTTGGCAGCTCATCCAGCTTGCGTGTATGCTTGTCCGGAAAAATATAGTGGAACGGTTCCACATGCGACAGCTTTCCATTCTTACAGTATGCATGTGTCATATGCTTGAAGCTTCCTATATCTGTGGCCCACACCGGGCGGCTCTTGCAGTTCTCACGATAGTACAAATCAAAGATGAGTGACTCCTGAATCATGCTGTAAATCTGCGCATTTTCATCAAAATCAGTATCATCTCTATCTCCGTCATTTTCGGATAATCCCACAGAAGTTATATCGTCGTTGTCACAGCAATGCAGGTATAAAGCCAGAAATTCAAGCAGTATCTCACACCTTCTGATGCGCGAATGGCTCATTCCAAAATAGCCGTTTGCCTCATAAAAATCTCCAAGCTCCTGAAAAAACTCAAACGCACTGTCAAAGATACACTCCATGAGCTTCATCGTAATCTCAAACTGTCCGCTGTTGTAATAAACCTCAAGCATATCCTCGACGCGCTTAATCTTTATCACATCATCAAACGAAAGCCACTTCGTGGACATTACCTCATACGGTGGCTTGTCATGATACACAATACCATATTCCGCGGCATGCTCAAACATATACGAGCCCTTGAGCACCTTTAAAAATCCAAGCTGCAGCTGGTTTGGCTTAAGCTCATAAATCTCATCAAAGGAACGCCCAAAGCTGTCATAGTCCTCGTATGGCAGCCCTGCAATCAGATCCAGATGCTCATGGATATTGTTGCCGCTTTGAATGAGCTTCACAACCTCCTTAAGCCTCTCAAGCTTCATAGTCCTGTGAATCTCCTTAATCGTGACATCATTGGTGGACTGCACACCGATTTCAAGCTGTATCAGTCCCGGCCTCATATCAGAAATCAGCTCAAGCTCCTCCTGATTCAGCAGATCCGCTGATATCTCAAAGTGAAAGTTTGTCACACCATTGTCATTCGCCTTTATAAAGCGCCACAGCTCCATGGCATGAGCATGATTGCAGTTGAAGGTTCTGTCCACAAACTTAATCTGTGGCACCTTCTGGTCTATGAAAAACTTAAGCTCCCTTTTGACAATCTCAGTATCCCTGAAACGCAGTGTCTTATCCACCGATGACAGACAGTAGCTGCACGAAAACGGGCATCCTCTGCTGCTCTCGTAGTAGATGATGCGGTTTGAAAAATCATCGAGAGTATCATAGCAGAATGGAATTTCACTCATGTTTTTGATTGGTCGTGGACTTGTGAATACTATTTCACCGGCTTTATTGCCTCCTATATTGTTCACACTTGTACTATTACCTGTGCTGTTTTTTCTGAAAGCAATGCCTGCAATATCACTCAGCTTTCTTTTATGCGCATAGTAACCGCACAGCTCTCTAAAGGTATCCTCTCCCTCGCCTATCATCACACCGTCTATGTATGGATTTTCCCGCAGAAATGCCTCCACCTCATAAGACACCTCAGGGCCTCCAACCCATATCGGCACTGACGGACAAAGCTTTTTATACTCGCGTGCAATATCAGTCACATAATCAATATTCCATATATAGCACGAAAAACAAAGTACGTCGGGCTTTCTCTTATAAAGCTCCTCAAGAATGTAATCCTTCTGATTATTTATCGTGTATTCCGCAAGCTCCACAGCATCCCTGTACTCCCCGGCACAGGCGCGCAGTGAGTAAACTGCGAGGTTTGAATGTATGTATTTTGCATTTATTGCTGTCAGTAAAATGTTCATGGTTTCTCCTTAAAAAATGACCCTTGAATGTAGACTTTACGCCACATTCAAAGGTCTGCTTCGTATTATTACAGCATCGACATATTAGCAAGCCTGTCGTACATGCCGCTTGCAAACAGCACCATCATGCCAATCGTGCAGATGACCGACAGTACAAAGCCTATTATTGATGTAATCATACCGGCAGTTGCTATTGCATTGTCATACTGCTTTGCCCTTTTTGACATTTTGGAAGCAAGCATGCCGACAATTCCAAGTCCCATCAAATATCCAAAAAACGAGAAAATAATACTGCAAATACCAAGCACCAGTGAAACCACTGCAAGCTTAGCGCCCTCCCTCTCGTCATCTATGATAGTCTCATTATCGTAGAGCATCTCAAGACGGATACGCCTTGATTTACGCAGCATAACAAGCATAGGAATACCTAGTACAACAAATGCGATACAGTTAATTGCCGAAAACTCATTAATCCTGTCGACCACTCCGCCTCCCTCAAATATTCCCGATGATAAAAGTCCTCCCATATCTACAACAGTATGGAAAATGGCAAGCATCCAGAAATTACGTGTAGACGCGTATATCATGCAAAACAGCACACCCATGAGACATGCTGAAATAACCTGTATCAGACAACTGCTGAACTTAACCCCTGCGCCTATATTGGAAAAATGCATCAATCCAAACAGTACGCCTCCCAAAACTACGGCTCCTGTGATTCCACCTTTCGTCTTTGGAAAAGCTCTCAGCAGCAGATTGAACACTACGCCTCTGAACACCAGCTCCTCAACGAGCCCTACAAGGCAGACCGCGATAAAGAAAAAGATGATGTTGTAAAATGCCTTCACATCACCATGCTCGCTCAAAAAGCACATATAAATACTTGAAACAACAGCACACAGACAATAAACTATGAAAAAACCACCTGTGTATAAGCTTCTTGTCCATCCTGCTGCATTTTCCTTAAAGATATCCCACAGCCCAAATAAATATGTGATGCCAAGAAAAATAACTAAAACAACTGTCTCCACAATAGCCTGCAGCAGATAGTCATCCGCCTTTTCCATGCCCGGAATCAGTCCCAATACTTTTCCGCTCCACTGCAAGGGTGCAATGAAAATAAAAACTGCAAGAATGGCAAATATTATATTTGCCGGTGCCGAAAGGTTTCTCAATTTCTGTTTCATAACTTTAAATCTCCTCATTTGCGTGTTATTAAGTATGAAAATATTCTATAGCATTTACTTTGACATTGCAAGCAAAGGATTTCATACTTCAATGGACAGCAAAAAAGCCCTGTCCTTACGAACAGAGCCCTATGCATTATTTTGCACTTACAAGTCTTACTATCACATCAATTCCAGCCGCCCAAAAGAGTATCGCCCCCACGATATATACCTTTGTCTTTTGCTCGAAACCGTAGTGATATCCTGTGTAAATGCCTGCCACTATGCAGATGACAGTGAGCAGCGCCACCATTATCATAATGGTGAGAAGTCCGGTACCGAGGAATCCGAATGCTATTCCTGCAAGAACCGTATAAAATGCGGTGATTCCTGCTATCCTTAACACTCTTTTCATGTCAAGCTGTGCCTGACAATGCTCCTCAATCCTTTCATTTCTTATAGCCTTTCCTATAAGCCTGATCCCCAGTCCTATCAGTATTCCGATAGAAATTATCTCTCCTAAAAGTGCTTCATCCTTCACCGAATATTTCCCATTAAGGAAGCTTGACAGGAAATACCCGATGTACATTGCTAACAACTGGCAAACTGCAACTATGAAGCAAATGGCTGTAAGCTGTTTCTTATTTACTTTCTGGATCAGGGATCCCTGACATTCCATCGCAACGAAAATCTCCAGTGAGCTTCCCGCCACGATTAACAGATATTCTATCCAGCCCATTTTTGCCTCCCCTAATGTTTAAACATCCTTAACTGTTCAGTACCTTCACAGTTGCGGACCGCAAGCGCATTAGAATCTGCTGCGCTGATGGGCGCTTGCTCCTACATAATCTATGTTTTCTTACGAAATATGCGGTACCGCATATTTCTGTACTGAATAGTTACAAACATCCTTTAATTAATTATTTGTCACTATCTGCCTTAGCATCTATTGAAGCTAATTTATATATGAACTTAACACTGCCTGTCTGTCCATCAGCAATTGCTGAGTATGTCTGATATTCCTCACCTGCGTCAATTACTGCCTGAAGCTTGTCGGTGAATGGCTTTAAGTCGCCGTTGTATGCGTCGAGAATCTTGTTGATTCCCTCCTCATTGAACTGTACCATACCATCTGCAAGTGTATGTGCACCCTCTGAAAGTGTCTTAGAGCCTGTTGTGAGCTGGTCAACACCTGAAACTATCTGATTTGTTCCATCCGCAAGCTGTGATGCTCCGCTATTGAGCTGTGCATTGTTCGCTACAAGTGTGTTTGAACCGTCTACAAGCTGCTTGATTCCACTTGTAAGCGTCGGTACTGAGTTCATAAGTGATTGTGTTCCGGCTGAAAGCTGGCTTGCTCCGGCATTTAATGCTGTTGCTCCGGCATTTAATGTATCGTTGTTTGCTGTAAGCTTTGCTGCTCCGGCACTAAGCTGAGACGAACCATCTTTTAAGTCTGCAACGCCTTTGGTAAGCTCTGGTAGTTTTTCTGCCAAGACCTTAGCTCCGGCATTAAGCTTTGTTGCACCACTCACCAGACTCTCTCCACTCTCCTGTTTTGCATTAATCTGGTCTGAAATATTTTTCTTTGTAGAATCAATTCCGGTAATTACAGCCTCCTGTGCTCCTGTTTCAGCTCCCGTTTTTGCTGCGTCTGCAACAGATGTTCCAACTGCATCCTTTGAGTTGCCGGCTACTCCCTCTAATACCTGTTTAGCCATAGCTTTTAACTGACTGTCAGTGTTGCTCGTAGATAATGCTTTAACATCGTTATCGTAATCTTTTTCTTTGCCTGAAGCATTATATATTGCTTTTATTGCTAATTCTCTTGAGCCCAACTGGGTTTCATACCCTTTAACAGCAGCCTCACCTGCCTGTTTTACAACAGCGTCCTCAATCTGTTGTTTAACCTGTGCTTCAACTGTTGAATATATCATATTATATAAAGTTTCATTAGCCTTAAGGCTCTCAACAGTTTTTTCAACACTGCTATCGCTTGTCATTTCTTTATAATACTCATCAGCAGCATATTTCTTTGTATTATTATAACTTGTAGCATTAGTATCATCTGCCAGTTTTGCATCAACTCCTGCTTTTGCAGCTTCCTTATACTTTGCAGCTTCTTCATCTGACATCGGAGTCTTTAAAGCTTTATCTAAAGTATTAATTCCATCTGACAAAGAATTTACACCAGACACAAGAGATGGAGCACTCTGTGACAACGTGTCTGTGCCGCTCTTAAGTGTATCCATGCCTGCATCTAAATTGCTCGCGCCTGCTGCAAGTGTACTTGCTCCATCCGTATATGATTTCAAACCATCCTTAAGTGTTGCACTTCCACTTGCCAGCTGGCCTGCTCCACTATTAAGCTTATCTGCTCCTGACACAAGGGCTCCTGTGCTGTTTCCAAGTGTATTCAATCCACCACTTAATGTACTTACACCATCAGTATATGTCTTAAGTCCACTCTGCAGTGTGCCAACTCCTGATGCGAATGTGCCGAGCTTGCTCTGCAATGTTGAAAGTCCGTCAGAAAGTGTGTCAGTACCCTCTGCCAGTGTCTTTGAACCATCCTGAAGCTGTGTTGAGGCATCCTTTAAGTCATTTATCATGTCATCGAGGTCTGATGTGTCAATTCCGTCTGTGCTTACATAATCAGATGCGTTTACCACGAAGGTCATGGCTGCAGGCATCGAGAAATTCTCCACATCTGCTGTCATTTCCATGTATTCAGGGATATTTACATCTCCATCGAGGTCTCCGTCCTTGATTCCGAGGCTATCCTTTAAGCCCGGAAGTGCATAGCCGAGCACTACGCTTGATGAGTCGCTTACCTCAGCCTTGCCGTTTGTCACTTCGATATTCTCGAAGCCATCACCGAGTACAAGTCCCGTTATTGCTGCAAATGGTACGGAAACTGTCTGCTTCTCGCCGTTTACTGTCTCTGTATATGATGTGGTATTTGTGTAGTCAAAACGGATTTTGACCTTTCCTGATTTTCCTGCAAGGTCCTCAGGTGAGATTTCTTTTCCATCGAGGTAGTATGTAACCTTCTGTGTTACAGGCGGTTCCTCTGTTGCTGTGCCCTGGTAGTAAATGTCCTTGCCACCGGCCTGCCATGTGAGCTTATCACCGCTTTGTGTGAATTTTTCCTTGCCCTTTACGTTCTCGATATCTGACAGGTTTGAAGCATCCTCCAAGGTATCCTTTTTGTCTTTATTTTTAAGGTGATCTACTACGATTGTTTTGTTTACGTTGCCGTTTGCATCTGAGATGAGGTATACGCTCTCGTCCTTGTCTGCATCGTTATCCTTTAATGATACGCTGTCCATGAGCTTATCTGCTATGTCATCAGCATCCTTGCTGCTGTCTGTTGTGCTGTCTGCCTCGGCTGTGACTGCGGTGCTGTTCTTCTCTGCAAAAACCGCTGTTGCTCCGATTCCTGTACCTACAAGTGCTATTGTGAGGACTCCGGCTACAACACGGACAATATATTTACTTTTTAACTTTTCTTTCAATTCTGGTAATTTCATGTCTTATTCCTCCTGATTTTATTTTTGAGGTTATATTTTTATGTTATGAGGGTCAAAAAGTATTTTATCCCTCATTTATGATTAATCAGATTACTAAGCTGTCAGGTTCTTGTTTTTAAAGCCTGCGCTTGTGGCACATATTACTTTGTCAAAAATCATAAACATTGACGGAAGTATAAATACTACTACAAACATACTGATAATTGCGCCTCGTGCAAGCAGTATACAGATAGAACTGATCATATCAATGTTTGAATAAAGTCCTACACCAAAGGTTGCGGCGAAGAAACAGAGTGCACTGACTATAACTGAGTTTGTCGAATCTGCAAGTGCCTTTGTGATTGCCGGCTTTTTGTCCATTCCGGTGTATCTGTTCTTTCTGTACTTTGTGGTCATAAGTATCGCATAGTCAACCGTTGCACCAAGCTGTATGGTTCCGATTACGATGCTCGCGATAAACGGAAGCTTCGTTCCTGTAAATCCCGGAATTCCCATGTTTACAAAGATTGCAAACTCGATGACCGCTACAAGTATGATTGGAAGCGATACCGATTTGAATACTACGAGGATGATAAGGAATATCAATACGATTGATACTGCACTTACACGTTTGAAGTCTGTATCTGTGATAGTGATAAGATCCTTTGTACAAGGTGCCTCACCGATAAGCATTGCGTCCTCGCTGTAATTCTTTACTATCTTTTTAATCTCTGTAATCTGGTTGTTTACCTCATCAGATGCTGTCGCATATTTTGATGAAACAAGCATCATCTGGTAATCACCGTTTTTGAATATCTCCTTTGCCTCATCCGGCACCATATCATCCGGTATGGTAGGTCCGAGTATTGAGTCAAGCGATACCGCAAGCTTTACTCCATCGACCTTCTTGATATCATCTATCATGCTTATGCTGTCTGCCTTTGACATATCGCTCGGCGCGATGATGATATGTGTGGCACCCATAGCATACTCCTTGTCGAGTCTTTCATTGGCCTGCTTACTGTATGCACTGTCAGGCATGGTTCCTGCAAGGTCATAGTAGACCTGATCATGAGTGTATCCGTATATTGCCGGGATGAGCACTACGATGAAAATCACTGCAAGTATCTTATAATGATTTGTTACCCAGCTTGCAATCCTGGAAACATCCGGCATAAGAATCTTGTGCTTTGTCTTCTCGATTGCCTTATCACATGCAAGAATCAGTGCGGGGAGAATTGTTACACATCCGATAACTCCGAATACAACGCCCTTTGCCATTACGATTCCCAGGTCAAGTCCAAGTGTAAAGCTCATGAAGCAGAGGGCTACGAAGCCTGCGATTGTTGTGATTGAGCTTCCTGTTACTGAGACAATTGTGTGGGAAATGGCATGTGCCATGGCTCGCTTCTTGTCTCCGTCATATCTGTCTATCTGCTCCTGATAGCTGTGCCAGAGGAAAATCGAGTAATCCATTGTTACGGCGAGCTGCAATACTGCTGTCAGTGCCAGTGTCAGGTATGAAATCTGTCCCTGTATAAAGTTTGTTCCCAGGTTATAGATAATAGCCATTCCTATGCTTAGGAGGAATAACATCGGAACAATTATTGAATCCATTGTAATTCCCATGACAAGCATTGAAAGCAATGCTGCTATGATGACATATATAGGAGCCTGCTGCATAACAAGTGTCTTTGTATCTGCGTTGACCGCTGCCATTCCTGCTACGAAGCAGTGGTTTTTCACCATCTTATCCATCTTGTTGACGGCTTCCATTGTCTCATCCGAACCCATTGTGTCACTGTAGGTGACGAGCATGAGCTGGCTGTTTGCATCCTTGTTGTTGAATGCGTCGTACACCTCATCCGGAATTGCCTCTCTTGGCAATGTGGAATCAGCGATTGTTCCGTACCAGATGACATCATTTACACCCTTAAGGTCCTTAATGTCATCAGCCAGAGTCTCTATGTCCTGATCCTTCATATCCTCCAAGATTACAAAAGACAACGCTCCGGTTCCAAACTCATCTACCATGATATCCTGACCCTTCATAGTCTCTATCTGGCTTGGCAGATAAGAAAGGATATCAAAGTTGATTCTCGTGTTGATAAAGCTGATGCCCGACGGTATAAGCAGTGCAAATGCAACTATCAGTATCAGCACACGATGTTTTACGACTCCTTTTCCAAATTTAATCATTAGATTCACCACTCTTTCTTTTATTCGTATTGAAGTATAAAAAAAAAGACCGAATAAATAAATATTCAATCTCTTCGATTTGTCATGTGAGATATACAAATCCATCAATTTGTATATCCGATATGACACATATATGATATTGTATTTGATTTCTGACACTTTTTCACAGCATTTTCATATTTATATGAACGCATGCCTCTTTATGGTGTCTCTTTATGATTCTGCTTTATGAGCTTGCTCAAGCCGTCATTTTTCCATGGCAATTGTCCTCTACAGCTCACTTAGTATATCATCCATCGAGCGCGTAATCAGATACATGTATGCCTCCGCCATCTCCTTCGGCTCAATATCATCCATGCCCTGGGCTATCCAGCCCTCCGTGATAAAGCACAACGACTGCGCATAATATGTAGAAATCACCTCAGGTGTGAGCCAGCGGTATTTGGATTTCTTTCCTGTGCTCTTTTCGCTTATGATATTCATAAACATCTCGCAGACGCATTTCATGGCAATCTGATTAAACGTCACTGCCCCCTCCAGCTTTAGTGCTTTCTTGTAAAAAACACTGTTTGCCGAGATATTATTGAGCATCAGCACAATCGCTTCAAAAATCATTCCGGCATTGAGCAGTGGCTTGATTGGCTCAAGCAGCTCGGTTTTGATAATCCACTCTATCAGCTCGTACTTGTCCTGAAAATGATTGTAAAACGTGGGGCGGATAACTCCGGCCTTGTCCGTTATCTCTTTAATTGTAATCTTATCGATTGGCTTTTTCGCTGAAAGCTCTATAAGGCTCTCAGCGAGCACCAGATCTATTGCATTCTTACCTTGCTGTGTCATTACTCATCAAACTCCATCGTGACAAAGTAGCCCTTCTCAGTCTCCCTTACATCCACGACATCGCCCTCGCGGCTTTTGAGCCTCTCGCTGACCACGTAGTTTCCCGACATGGCAATTGCATGCTCTATCGTATAATAATATGAAGTTGGAAGCTTGCTCTCTGTTACCTTCAGATGGTCACCGACCTTGGTAAGTCCAGGTCTCTCCATCTTAAACTCCATCCGACGCATTCTGTCGCCTTTCTGTTACTGCTTAATTGTCCTCTTTTCTATCCTCAACAAACGTTGCCTCAAACTCCTTTTGCTTGTTGTAGGCGCTCTCCGCCTTTGTAGCACGGCTTGTAATCCAGATATTTGATACTCCGTTGAAAATCAGTATGATACCGACAACAACAGTGGCTGTCTTCATTACATCAAATGCATTTGTCACGCAGATTATTCCAAAAATCAGACTGATTATTGAAAAAATCAGGCCGACACTCCAGCCTCCGTAACCGTATTTTCTGGCATCCACTGCCTCAATAATGCTCCTGATGCTGTGAAAAATGAGCACCAGACCGATGACTATAGGTATCAGGCTCACCACAACCTTTGGCTGTACCAGAAACCATATACCTACTGCCAAAACCACAAGCCCCAGCATCGCTGAAAAACCATTCGTGACTATATTCAAAAAATAGCTGCACATATAGACCACTCCGATGATGATAAGCACTACCGCAAGCACATTGGCCACAATCGTGAGCACCGAAGCTCTCCATATGATAAACACCAGTCCCAGCGCTATGCAAAGCACTGATGACAATAGAAAATCAGCCTTTATTCTGCCTAAAAACTCCTTCATACGCGACCTCCCTTATATATCATGCCCTACATTACTTTTCTAATTCTGTTCCTCTGCACTTTTCTTAACCAGGTCAAGAACAGTCTGAAGCTCTGCTCCCTCAACCGGTGCAGCTCCATATCCAAGACGCTTGTGATCCTCTGTAATCTCAACCAGCTCAGTAGTTTTATCGGCCTTCACATCAATTACAAAATATCTGCCCTGTGACGCAGCATCATCCCACACGAGATAAGCACGGATTGCGCAGTTTGGAGCCATATCCCTTGTCGGAAAATCAACTCTGGTGACATTGAGCGTATCTGAAATCTGCATAGACATAACAGAGAAATCCTCCTCCATATATGGATACATACGCTTCTGCTGATATGCCTCCTCGTACAGCTCATCTATTAGCTTTTCCTTCTCATCGGCTAGTCGGTCCATGAACTCTTTTCCGCCCACAAACATCTTTGCCGGCAGGAAAATATGTTCATACTGCATACGCTCAAAGATGACATACTGCTCTGCTGTCATCTGTACAGTCTTGCCCTTTGTCGGTGATGTAGGATGTCCCTCTCTTCTGGCCTTTTCCACTGCCTCAATCTTTTCTACAAGAGGCTTTTTGAAAATCAGATTGTGAGTGAACGGGTTGAATGCGATACCATTAATCTTTGACTCTTTATTTGCCACCATGTTGTTGACTGCAAGAAACGGCATATTTACAATGCATGGTGACGGATGATCCTTAGAAAGCTGTGCCTTTGAGGTATAAAGCGGCATGAAAGCCTCTCCCTCACCGTTTTTAATAAATAGCGGAATCGGCTTGTTGTTCTCTCCGACATTTGCAGGTACCAGGAATCTGCTCTTAGTGCATTTTTCAATGAGCTTATTGAGCGTCTCCGCCTTTTTGTCGCTTGAATACTGTGTCATCAGCGCCTCAACCTCCGGGTTTTGCACCTCAAGAGTGAAGGCCGGATCATTCTTTAATTTATTTTTGATTTTATTTTTATCCATTTATACTGCTTCTCCTTATATTAAATGCCCGGATTTACATCCAGGCATTATTTTAACACATTTCTTTTATCAACTCAACAATCTTAGTGTCTCTTGCTATCCATTCTTTATCAAGAAAGGCGCTGTTGGCCTTTATTATCTCATCCGGCGTAGCCCATGACAGATGATACTCAAGCCTTATCTCGCTATCTGTCATCTGTGCGGCTACATGCTCGTCCTTCACATCACAGAAATACACGTAGGTGTGACAGTAATATATCTTGTCAGCCTCAAATATATCGCGTCTCTTTTCTATGACCTTGCCGCACTCCCTGATGCTTTCCGGCACGACAAGAAGCCCTGCCTCCTCGCGCACCTCACGTGCCAGCGCCACCTCGTTGGTCTCGCCTGCATCGATGCCGCCGCCCAGTATCTTGTAGTAGCCCTCACCGGCCTGCTGCATGGCAAGCTTTCCATCTCTGATAATAACCGCGCGCACCGCGAAGCGCTCAAATACCTCCATATCATCGGAATAGTTGTGTTTGTCAAATGTATATAGCGTTCTCATATTTATCCTCCGTATATGGGCTGTAATCATTCATTAGTATACATGGAAAGTAGTTTTTATTCTACACCATTTGACGGCGAATTGGAATACTATTATTGACCTTTTACCTGCAAAGTAACACCACTGTCTCTATGTGCTCTGTATATGGGAAGCAGTCATATGGTGTTGCACGCTTCACTGTATATCCATGCTTTGTGAGATACTTTAAATCCCTCGCCAGTGTTTCCGGACCACATGACACATACACCACTCTCTCCGGCGACAGCTTGACAACAGATGATAAAAATTCCTCGTTGCTGCCGGTTCTTGGAGGATCCATTATGACAACATCCGCTTTCTCACCCTTTCGTGCCATCTCGACCATGAATTTTCCGGCATCATCATTGTAGAAGCGGATATTTCTGATGTCGTTTCGCTTTGCATTGATGACTGCATCGCGGATTGCATCACGGTTTAGCTCGACTCCGATGACTTCACCTGCATTTTTCGCTGCTATGATGCCTATGGTTCCGGTGCCGCAATATGCATCGATTACACGCTCCTTGCCGGTGAGGTGTGCCTCGTGAATGGCTTTTTCGTATAAAAGCTCCGTCTGTACCGGATTCACCTGATAAAACGAGCTTGGTGAGATGCGGAAGGTGCAGCCGCACAGCTTATCCTCTATGAAGCCCTTGCCATAAAGCGTGATGTTTCTGTCTCCGAGCACCATGCTTGTCTTTTTATCATTCACGTTGAGCACCACTGTCGTGATATTGGGATGCTTTTTTCTGAGTGCTTTTACGAAATTATTCTTCGATGGAAGTATCGGCGATGCCAGGACAAGCACTACCATTATCTGCCCTGTTGCATAGCCCTTTCTTACGAGCACATGTCTGAGAAGCCCATAGCCGGTGTCCTCATCATAAGTCTTTATCCTGAATGAGCGGAGCATATCCTTTATGTCCCTTATTATCTCATCTGACTCCTGCTCCTCTATCATGCAGCTTTCGATATCCACCACATCATGTGTGTTTTTCCTGTATGCTCCCGCCACAATCTGACCGCGCCTCGTACAGTCAAAGGCTGCATGAACCTTATGACGATAATAGAGCGGATTTTTCATGCCGACAATCGGCTCCACAAAGCAAAAAGGCTTTAGCAGCTTTTTCATGTATGCCTGCTTGGTTTTTAACTGTTCCTTATATTCTACGCCCTGATAGTCGCAGCCGCCACATTTCTTCGCATACGGACATACGTTATCGCTTTTTGCCCGGCTGCTTTTCTCCTTTAGTCTCGGCTGTCCGTTGGCTTTTTTGTAATTTTTCTCATTACGCGTGGGTTTTTCCCTGTAATTGCCTTGATTTCCCGCCATATCTGTACTCCTTAAAATCAGCTATGCTTACTACTTTGTGTATGTATTATATAGATACACATGATTATCTATACAGTGCCATCCGCTTGAAGCGCCTGCTGTCACACATATATATGTCTTTCCGCTTGCTGCCTTCTCATAGCTGACCGCACAGTTGCCGGACTGATTTACAAAGCCTGTCTTTGCACCGATTACCTCGCCACTTGTCATCCTGTCCTCTATTCGGCGCAGGAACAAATTCGATATGTTCAGGTTCTCAGGATGCTGCGGTGTTGCAGCCGTGCTATATGTATGATTTGAAAGTACTGTTTTACAAATGTCGTCCTGCATCGCTGCCTGCATGATGACCGCCATATCATAGGCTGTGCTGTAATTGTTCTCATCATATATGCCGACAGGGTTTGCAAAATGTGTGGTCTGGCCTATACCAAGCTCTGCTGCCTTCTGGTTCATCATATCGACAAATGCTTCCATGGAGCCTGCTGTATAAACCGCAAGCTGATATGCCGATTCTCCACCTGATGGCAGGATGGTTCCGTTAAACACATCGCGAAGAGGCACCTGCTCACCGTCTAAAAAGCCTGTTGTACTGCAATCATGCACATATGAATAATCTGTGGCTTCTCTTGTAATTGTAACAACCTCGTTGAGCTTGTTTTCTATCACAGCCTGCCTGTCTATTTCGGTGTTTTCATTCTCCGCTGCAGCAATTGCATTTTTCTCAGCCTGCTCTGCTGCTACAAGCACTGTCATAACCTTTGTCATGGAAGCCGGATACATTTTCTCATGAGCATTTTTTCCCGCAACAACTGTGCCGTCCTGCTCATCAATCACTACGGCATAAGAGCTCTCAATCTCATCTCCGATTGCTGCTGTAGCATCAGACTCCTTTGGCACAAAAAGCTCCTTTGCTTCCTCTGTCTCACTTACCTGCTCAGTCACACCGGTCACATTTTCTGTGGCCGTTCCTGTGTCTTTTGCCTTATTACTGTCTTTTTTTGTTTTATTAAAGCACGATATAACTATTATAATCGCTATAACGACTATCACAGCCACTATTCCTACAAGCTTAATCTGTGAAGCTCTTGTATTTTGTCTGCGGCGTCTGTAATTTTTTCTACTATTATTTCTCATATCCAATCCCTATCTCGTTGTAACTATTCATCCCCACGCACATTCGCAAAACCGCACTATACTTGTGCTTTTTTGTTCTCAGTGATTCTGAATAATCACATTTCATTTTTATACTGTAACCTGTTAAGTATACTCCCTATCCGGAAGCTGTGCAATAATTATCGCAATAAACATGAGCACACATCCAAAAATTTCTCTGCCACCTAGCATCTGGTCCAGCAGAATCCATCCTGCAATCACAGAAACCACCGACTCAAGGCTCATCGCCACCGATGCCACCGCCGGGTTTAAGCCCTTTTGTCCGACAATCTGCAGCGTATAGCCCACTCCGCTTGAGAAAATACCGGCATAGAGAATCGGAATCCATGCATCCCAGGTGCAAAGCGACTGTGCCCACTGCGCTATACCGCCGGCAGACGGTCCCATATCAGTAAAAATCATCACTATACATGAGCCAAGTCCGGTGACAAAAAACTCAATACATGAGAGTCTGACCGCATCTACCTGTGATACGAAATGGTCAATCACAAGTATCTGTATCGCAAAGCACAATGCCCCTGCCAACAGGAGCAAATCCGAGCCGCTAAGTGAAAATGCCCCATTCATGCACAGAAAATACATGCCTATCAGTGCAATAACTACACCTATCCATATTTTGACTCCGCATTTTCTTTTGAGGAAAATCCCCAGTATAGGCACCATAAGTATATATGTAGCTGTAAGAAATCCTGCCTTGCCGGATTCTGCGCCCATGCTGATTCCAAGCTGCTGCAAGTTGCTCGCAAAGAAAAGTGCTATTCCACAGCAGCTTCCGGCTATCCAAAGCTCTTTCTTTTGCTTTTTACTTTCAGGCCTGTTTACCGTCAGCTCTTTCTTATCCAGTATTTTTATGACCGGCAGAAGGCAGAGCGCACCAATAAGGAAGCGGATGCCGTTGAATGAAAATGCTCCAACTGCATCCCCTCCCTTTGACTGCGCTACAAAGGCTATTCCCCAGACTATATCTGCCAAAAACAAAATAAAGACATGTCTTGTCTTTGAGGCTGTATTCATTATAATAGTTCCTCCGTGTTATTAAATCTATTTAAGGTTACCGTTTGCTATTGTCTCCGGTAACCTTAGTAATCCGTCTTATTTGACAAAATCAGAGATATTATATCACCGTCTACCTTAAATTGCATACTTAAATATGCTCTTACATATCGTTTGTATATGAAATTATACAAAAAACAGGCGGCAAACACCCTCTTTGGGTATTCGCCGCCTGTCTTTATATCTTATTGCGTAACACTATTATTTACGCTATTCTGCCAGCTTAAAATGCTTTATCTCTCCGTTTCCTGCCACATAGAAATCATTATCCTTGTAAATGCCTCTGTAACCTTCTGTATTTTTATAGGTCAGTGCCTGCTGCTCCAAAAGACTAAAGCCGTTTTCACTGTCATACGAAAACAGATAGTAGTCATTCGCAGTAAATCCTATCAGATTTTTCTCCGGGTCAGCAAGAATAGCCTTGTAGTTGTATAAAAACTCATTACTCCAGCTCTCAGAACTGTCGATAAGCTTCTGGTTCACCTCAACCGGCTTTGTCGGATCACTCACATCAAACATAGTAAGCTTTATCTTACTCTGCTGCGAATCACCATAGCCTATTCCAAGTACGTGCGTATCATCCCACATATGCAGATATTCAGAAAATCCACTCACCTCAAGCTCTCCCAAAAGCTTTGGTGCTGTCGGATTAGATATGTCTGCCACAAAAAGAGGATCCGTCTGCCTGTATGTGATGAAATATACGTATTTTCCAACAAAGCGGGCTGCGTATATACTCTCCCCGCGTGCAATCTCGTTTATCACACCGACCTCATTCATATCCTTATCCAGCACATGAAGCGAATTGACAGGCTGACTGCCGGTATTTGAGGTTGGAAGCACATACAGATACCCTCCCTGCTCATTTATTGCAAATTTATCGTTAAGATAACCATTCACTGAAGTCGTCTCCCCGGTCTTCATCACTCCATCCTCAAACGAAATTTTGCTGATTTTGGTAAGCTCACGGCTTGCACTCCAATCAGAATGATACAGATACATAGCATTGCCAGAAACGTACACCTCGCCGCTATTATTCATAATACATTTTGCATCTATTGTCTTATCAGGTTTATCCACATCAAAGCTCGAAATAACTGTGCCTGAGTATGTATCCTCTCCTATATAGAAGCAGTCATAGCTTATCACTTTGCCATTTACCTGAGGCACCCATTTCTCCAGATTATCCTCCTGCAGCGCCACATTTTTATTCATATCGGAGGTCTTTATATATGTGTCCGAAAAAACATATACCGTATCGCCGATTTTGCGCGATGTATTGTAAAATCCATCCTGACGTGCTTTGCCTATAAGCACCGGTTTCGTCGGGTCAGCTATATCATAGCTATAGCATATAGTCTCATCCTTATCGCCCGCATGGTTTGATATGATAAGCATTTTTCCGTCACTGATATAAAGCTCCTCTACAGTATCTGACGGTACCTCAAAATCAGGACGAAACAGCGTCTCTTCCCCCGGCTTTCCATTTGAAATATCCGTAATGGATATCTGACCATCCTCGACCATGTAAATGTACTTTCCGTCCGTCTTTACCACATCACTCTCATCAACGCCCTCTGTCATCACGTTGGTGGTTGAATACTCTGTTTTGGCTGCCGCCTCCTGCTTATTTGCAGACGATGCATCAGACGTAATTCCTGTTGCATCCGCACTCTCCAGCAAGTCTCCAGATGCAGTATTCCTTATGGAAGCCTCAGCTTTTTTTGCCACATCATACAATTTCCCGTAATCAGAGGCCGATTCATAATCCCCAAGCTTTGCACCGCTCTTTATCCCTGCATAGACATTATTCTGCGCATTATTCTGTGAAA
>OMFQ01000485.1_pt1 | contig 23043 bp, 17 predicted proteins | sample 1645671 | NCBI WGS metagenome assembly OMFQ01 (sample SAMEA103958119, study PRJEB25191) | human gut metagenome | biome: human-associated habitat [ENVO:00009003]; feature: intestine environment [ENVO:2100002]; material: feces | place: Germany | collected 2013/2015
TGCTTTTCGGCATCGACCGGATCATCCACCACATTTCGCAATACATCACGCTGAAAATCGGCGACCTGATCTACACGGGCACCCCCGCCGGCGTAGGTCCCGTGCATCCGGGCGACAACCTGAAAGCCTCGCTCGAAGGACACATGCTGCTCGATTTCGATATTCGCTAACCGTTTTTCACGCCATGAAACCGCAATTACTACTTCCCCTTCTGCTGGCAGCTCTCCTGCCGATGACCGCCTCCGCCCAAAGCGGAGAGGGAGAATTTCCCGATCTTTTCAACACCTCGGCGGCATACGACATACTCGCCGTTTTTCCGCAGGCGGACAAACTCGCCGAAGACCCGTTTTTCACCGGCACACTGGGAGCGGACACGCTGTTCCTCGACCGGGCGCACCGGATCGATTCGGTCGTCCGTCCTTCGCAACTCTGCAACCTTTACAGTTTGAGCGGAGGCAGCAAAGACGATCCGGAACAAGTCGTCGAATTCTTCGCCTCGTTCGACCCCGAATCGCTCCCGCAAAAGGTGCGGGGTGCTTGGATCGACGAAATATGCAGCGTCCGCGACGAACTCTCTTACTGCCTGCAACGGCTCGCACAAGCGGGTTACGCACAATATTGGCAGGAGCAGGTGCGGCCCTGCCTGAACAACGCGATCGAACAGTACCGGATCGCCCCGGAACAACTGGGCGCCATCCATCAGGAAATCACCCGTCTGGCCGGCGGGCAGCCTCTGGACGCTACGGGTTCCCGAATCTACATCCTCGGCAACATAGACAACGCTTTCGCCCTGCTGGACGAAACATTCTGCTGTACGCCTCTGCTGCTCGATCCCGAAACGGCCCGCCAATACCGTATCGACTTCATGCAGGTCTATATTCACGAAAACCTGCACCGGCTCTCGCTTTCGGGCGAACTGCTCGACATGTTGCAGACGCTCTACGACAACGACGACTTCTACCGCACGCACGAAGACCGGGCACGCGCCTACGGCGAAGGCGGCAACGAGGCATTCGTCGTAGCGGCCGAACGGTATGTATCCCGCCGCCTGGGGCGCATCGACGACAAGCAGGTATTGGACGAATTTCTCGTTTATTGCGACGGCACGCACGTATTGGCGCCAATCGTTTACCGCTATCTGCCCGACCTGCGGGACGGAGAGTCCTTCGACGGCTTTCTCCGTCGGCTGCTCGACCGCCGCATCCGGCCGGGCAAAGTCGAAAGCCAATACCGCCGGGCTATGAAAAAACTCGCCGGAACCCGGAAATCCGAAACAACGGCAACGGAAACCCGGTCCTGAACCCAAAACCCGTAACGCCATGCTGCTGCACGACAAACTCAAACCCTACCGCCTGATCCTGGCCTCGCAATCACCGCGACGACAGCAACTGCTCGCCGAGAGCGGGCTGCCGTACGAACCGGCCCCCCGGTACGACTGCCAGGAGGTCTATCCCGCGACGCTGGCCGCGACGCAGGTGCCCCGCTACCTCTCGCAACTCAAGAGCCGTGCTTATCCCCGGCCGCTCGCGGAAAACGAAATCCTGCTGACGGCAGACACCGTCGTTATCCTGAACGGCGAGGTGTTGGGCAAGCCCGAAGACCGCGAAGATGCGATCCGGATGCTCGAACGGCTCTCGGGCCATCGTCACACGGTGGTCACGGGCGTCACGCTCCGCACGGCCCGCCGGCGCCGGAGCTTCTCCGTACGCAGCAATGTCTGGTTCCGGGCTCTAACCCGCGAGGAGATCGTCTATTACGTGGACAACTTCCATCCGCTGGACAAGGCCGGCAGCTACGGCATTCAGGAGTGGATCGGCTATGCCGCCATCGAGCGCATCGACGGCTCGTTCTTCAACGTCATGGGGCTGCCGATCCAACGCGTCTATACCGAACTCAATCAATTCATTCAATCAATAAAAAACAATCCATGAAACGTATCTTTTCGACTCTCTGCCTCGCGCTGCTTTCGCTCACGGCACTCGCCGATGAGGGCATGTGGCTGCCGAGCCTGATCTCGTCGCGCATCGACGATATGCGCGCCAAAGGATTCCAACTGACTGCGGAAGACATTTACAGCATCAACAAGGCTTCGCTCAAAGACGCCGTCATGCTCTTCGACGACGGCTGCACGGCCGAGCTCATCTCCCCGGAAGGATTGCTGATTACCAACCACCACTGCGGCTACGGAGCGATCCAGCGCCTGTCGTCCGTCGAGCACGACTATCTGACCGACGGCTTCTGGGCACAGTCGCGCGAAGAGGAACTTCCCAACGAAAACCTCAACGTCAAGTTCCTCAAACGCATGGAGGACATCACCGAGCGTCTGGCCGCCGGCGAGAGCCGCGAGGAAATCCTCGAAAAAGCCCGCGAGAACGGCCGCTACAAAGCCTCGATCGAGCAGATGTACTACGGCAACCAACAGTTCCTGTTCGTCTACGAGCAGTTCGACGATGTCCGCCTGGTAGGTACTCCGCCCTCGTCGATCGGCAAGTTCGGCGGCGACACCGACAACTGGGCATGGCCCCGGCACACGGGCGACTTCTCGATGTTCCGCATCTATGCGGATAAAGACAACCGGCCTGCGGCCTACTCGCCCGACAACGTACCCTACCGCTCGAAAAAACATTTCAAGATCTCCACCGAAGGTATTCAGGAAGGCGACTTCACGATGATCTACGGCTTCCCGGGCAACACCCAGGAGTACATCCTCTCCGACGCGGTCGATTACATCGTGCACCGCAGCGACCCGATGAAAATCCGTATCCGCACCGAACGGCTCGATCGGATCAATGCGGCGCAGGAGAAAGATCCCGCCATGCGCATCATGTACGCGGCGATCAACGCCGGCATCTCGAACGCCTGGAAAAAATGGCAGGGCGAAGCGCTGGGTCTGACGCGTCTGAACACTGTGGCGAGCAAACAGGAGTACGAACGGGCCTTCCAAGCCTGGGCCCAGGACAAGCCCGAATACCGCGACGTGCTCAAAGAGCTCAAGGCGGAGTACGCCCGCATCTTCGACGCCTACTTCGCACTCGAACTGATGAGCGAAACCATCCGAACCGGCGAGCTCAACCGGATTTACAACCGGCCCTCGTTCGGCGACGAAATCTATCCCCAGGTGAAGGCGCTCAACCGCGACCTTTTCCGCGTGCTGTACCGCGAATATTACGACAACTGCCCGCAAGAGTACATGGTACCGCTCTTCGCCGCCGAAGTAGAGCGTCTGGGATCGCCCGAAGCATACGCCGAGCTGATGTTCGAAGCCACGCACAAGGAGGACGAATCGACCGAGGCTCCCGAACTGGAAGCTCTGCGGGCCGATATTCGGACGACGGTCACCCGCATTTTCGATGAACTGGGCAAGTGCTCGACCCGCAACCTGAACAGCGAGCGCCTGAACGAACTCTACACGACCTATATCAAGGGTCTGCGCGAATGGGATACGGAGCGTGCCTTCTATCCCGATGCCAACCTCACGCTGCGCGTGGCTTACGGCAAGGTAGGCGGCTACCGGTATGCCGACGGAGTATATCACAAGCCCTACACCACTGTCGAAGGTATTTTGGAAAAGGACAATCCGGAAATTTACGACTACAACATCCCGCAGCGGCTCCGCGACATCATCGCCGCCAAGGACTACGGACGCTGGGGCGTGGAGATCGACGGCCGCACGACCGTTCCCGTCTGCTTCCTTGCGGACAACCATACCACAGGCGGCAACTCCGGCTCGCCGGTACTCAACGGCCGGGGCGAGCTGATCGGCGTGAATTTCGACCGCACGTGGCTCTCGACCATGAGCGACATCGCCTTCGACCCGGCTTTCTGCCGCAACATCGCGCTCGACATCCGCTACGTGCTTTTCGTAATCGACCGCATCGGAGACGCTTCCTACCTCTTCGAAGAGATGGACTTCGCCGAATAAACCGTTTTCCGAAGCAACCGTGCCGCACGCTGCCGGGACCGCCGCACGCTTCGAAAACAACGTCGAATTGCCGGGTCAGTTTCGTGACCCGGCAATTTTTTTGCCGTATATTTTGGGAAAAACAAAATAGTCACTATATTTGCACACCTGAAAACCCGCTGCGGCGGGAATCGAGGCCCAGGTGGTGGAATTGGTAGACACGCCACTTTGAGGGGGTGGTGGGCATTAGCCCGTGTGAGTTCGAGTCTCGTCCTGGGCACAACAAACCGGTTTAGAATAATTTCTAAACCGGTTTTATTTTTCCTGATCGTGATTGCATACTTCATGACCGCTTGGGACGCTATGCACCCCAAGCCCCCCTCCGAGAAGAGAACGCAGGGAAAGTGCAGAATTATAAACGTAGCCGCAGGCCGCGAATAAGCGACCGTCGGATTCGATCTGTCTCGCAACGACATTTAGAGGAAAACATCCTTTTCCCTGATCGTAATCCGGTTATTCTTCCTCGTCTTCTTTTTCGGCCCAGCGTTCGAGTATCTGACGCACGGCTTCGTCGTGGTCTCCGTTGGTGATACGATAAGTCCAGCAAACGCTGTTTCCGTCCACCTTTTCGGATACCCACTGCAATTGGTCGCGCGGCGTACCGCGTTGCAATTCGGTCATAGGGTCGAAGAAAGAGTATTGAGCGCACGTATCTACATCTGGGGTAATGGCATGGTAATTATCTTCCGTTATTGGGGGCACATTGAAATATAACTGAACAAAACCCAACGCATCCAGATTTTTCACCAACACATCGTTATCGTCTATCCACAACATTTTCTCCATCATCTGTCCCCATGTCCCCTGTTCTCCCGGGGCGATTCTAATCATATCACCGCTCGCACTCATTTTAGTTGAAATGAAGAAAATCGCATTCTCCTGACTGGCGTTCTGCATTCGAAAATAAGTGTAATAACAGTCTGGATATTCTTCGCCGATATTCTCTTCCATCGTTGTGTTCTTATCCACGAACTCCGGTTTTTCGGGCTTCGGTGTGGGCTGTTCTTCCGACGGAGCTTCCGGTGAGGTGTTTTCCGCTTTGTCGGAACAGCCCAGCGAAGCCAAGAACAGGAGCAAGGCTCCTAACGATAAATAGACACGTACTTTCTAGGTTAATTATTAAGGGATAAAATTCGTCCTGCAAAAAATATTGAGATCGAACGCCCCCTGAAACGAATTTAACAAAAGCGCTGAAACAACCGATTGTTCTGCCGATCATCGAGGAACATCCGATCACTTCAGATCGAAATCGTCGGCATCGCGCCAAGCGGGAAATTTCTCGCGGAAACGACGCAGCTCGTCCATATCGAGCCGTGCGGTCAAAAGCGTCTCCCCTTCCCCCGCTTCGGCAAGGGTTTCTCCCTTACAGCCGATCACGGCCGAATCGCCCGAATAATGCAGCCGGGGGTCGTCCCCCGTACGGTTCACCCCCAATACGTAAGCCTGGTTCTCGATCGCCCGGGCCCGGAGCAACGTCCGCCACACGTCACGGCGGCCCGCAGGCCACGAAGCAACGTAAATAATAGCGTCGTAATCGTTCCGGCAGCGGCTCCATACGGGAAAGCGCAGGTCGTAGCAAACCTGAAGCAGGAAACGAATGCCGCCGTATTCGACGACGCCCCGCTCCCGTCCCGGACAAAAATTAGCTCCTTCGCCGCCGATGGAGAAGAGATGCCGCTTGTCGCTCTGCACCCGCTCGCCCGAAGGTTTTATGAAAAGCAGGCGGTTGTAATAGCGCCCCTCCTCTTCGACGATCAGACTGCCAGCGACGGCCTTGCCCGTCGTCCGGACCCAGCGGGTCATCTCCTGCACGATTTCACCCGACATCGGTTGCGCGACCCGACCGGGATCGGTCACGAATCCCGTAGCGAACATCTCGGGCAAAATCACCAGATCGGCATCCGCTTCGGCAACCATTCTCCCGGCCGTCCGCAGATTGGCCGCCGTATCTTCCCACACCATGTCGAATTGACACAAAGCCACTTTCAGTTCCATATCGCCATTCGTTTTTTTACTAAAATAAAATTTCCCGCTACTCGCTTCTTTTCGTTCGATTATCCTAAATATTTGTCAAGAAGAAGAGCAACAGCTATTGCAAATGTAACACAAGCTGCTGTTAAATTTCTAAATGTTCCACCGTATGTATTAGAATGATCGTTCCACTCTCCGTGTTCTTTGTAATATTTATAATCCACATTATAGAATGTTATAAGATTAACTATACAAATAATAAACAAGAGTAATATCATAGTTTGTTTAATTATTGAATAATCTGTAATATATTCAAGGAGGGGAGCAGGCTTGAAATATTAATTGTTGTGAAGCAGTCATTATGATTAACGAAATAACCACAACCCCAATATATACTTGAAAACATCACACCATATACAGCTCCCCATTTATATTTCAAATATACAAAAAGTCTGGTACAAATGAAAATTCAATTCCGAACCACATCGCATCTCACGACAAGACGAAATATTCCGGAACCGACCCCTCCGCCCCCAGGAACTTCGCTCAAAAATTGCTTTCGGCAAAAATAAAACGTACTTTTGTCAAGATAAAACACCCATTATGCTCAAAGCAGGACGCACACAAACCCTCACCGTAAACCGCATCTCGGACTACGGACTCTATCTGATCGACGACGAACAGAACGAAGTATTGCTGCCCAACCGTTATGTTTCTCTGGCCAACAAGGTCGGCGATACGCTCGAAGTATTCGTCTATCACGATTCGGAAGACCGATTGGTCGCCACGACCGAAACGCCGAAGCTGCGCGAAGGAGAAGCGGGATTCCTGCGCGTAGTGGACAAGAACCTGCACGGCGCATTCCTCGACTGGGGACTCGCGGGCAAAGACCTGTTCCTGCCCAACCGCAACCAGCAGGGAGGCGTGTTGGCCGGACGGAACTGCCTGGTTTACCTGTATGTAGATTCGGTAACGGGGCGCTGCGTGGCGACCATGAAATTCAAAAGCTACGTCAATAACGACGTTATCACGGTAAAGCCCCGCGAAGAGGTTTCGCTGCTCGTGGCTTCGGAATCCCCGATCGGCTATCGGGTGATCGTGAACAACCGTCACTGGGGCATGATCTACCGCAACCAGCTCTTCCGCCGCATCGACGTAGGCGACCGTCTGAAGGGATACGTGACACGCATCACGGAAGACAACCGCATCGACGTCAGCCTGCAACAGCAGGGAGTCGCCGAAGTGCGCCATTCGGCGGAAACGCTGCTTTCGATGATCCGCGAAAACGGCGGTTCGCTTCCCCTGAACGACGACAGCGACCCGGCGGAAATCGCTACACGGACGCAGATGAGCAAGAAAGTGTTCAAACGCTCGCTGGGCATGCTCCTCAAGCGGGGCGCAGTGGAAATCACGCAGAACGGTGTAAAACTGACCGGGCACAATGGCTAAAATACTCACGGCGGAGCGCGTATCGCGCGACATATCGGACAACTACGTATTCCAGCGTTCGCAATTGGCCTATCACGAGGCGGCGCGGCGAATCAGCGGCGACGTACTCGAAATAGGTACGGGCACGGGTTACGGCGTCGAAATAGTCGCCCCCCACGCCTCCAGCTTTCTCACGCTCGACAAAATCGAACCTGCGGGCGAACGGCCTCCGTTTCCGCACGTGGAGATGCGGCAAGCCGTAGTTCCCCCTCTCGACCTGCCGTCGGGCAGTTTCGATTTCGTCATTTCGTTCCAGGTGATCGAACACATCAAACACGACATGGAACTGGTACGGGAAGTGCACCGCGTGCTGCGTCCGGGCGGCAAGTTCATCCTGACCACCCCCAATATCCGTATGTCGCTGACACGCAACCCCTGGCACGTCAGGGAATACAATCCCGACCAACTCCGCAACCTGCTCGGCAGCGCCTTTGCGTCGGTGGAAGCCCTCGGTGTTTTCGGCAACGAACGAATCATGGAATACTACGAAAAAAACCGCCGGGGCGTTCGGCGCATCACCCGTTTCGACGTGCTCGACCTGCAACACCGGCTGCCCCGGTGGATGCTGCAACTCCCCTACGACCTGCTCAACCGCCTCAACCGCCGACGCCTGCTCCGGGACAACGACTCCCTGACCCGTTCGATCACCATGGAAGACTACCGCATCGGACCGGTAGCGGACGACTGCTTCGACCTGTTCTATATCGCGGAAAAGCAACACAAATAAATGATTCCGGCCGGATCGACATCCGCCGGCAATCCGGAAAAAACCATTATAAGCAGCAGCCGGAATCCTCATCCATTTTAAGTTCATTTTACCCGATCCAATCTTAAATCGTTAATTCTCCACGTATCGAACACCAACTCCAATAATATTTTTTGCCTCGCCTCAACAGACGACTTGTTCCAACCGGTAAAATTGTATTGGAAATCATTTTTGAATCGATTCAAGGCTGTATTTACTCCGATATAAAATTTACTATCGAGTAATTTCGTCAGACAAACAGACGATTTGCCATACTCCGACTGCTTGTCATAAAACCATTGATCTGTCGATAAATCATTATAATTATTCACGGCCTGATTAATCATGCTTTCGATCAACGTGACATTACCCAATCGATACACATAGGAGTAATACTCCTCCTCGGACAAAAACTCCAGTGGAATACTTCCATTTTTCGGTGATTGAGGTAAAATATGTTCTATTTGCAAATCATTATAAAATTGATGTCCACAGACCGGGCTGTGCAATTTTTCCAACACCGTATTTTCTATCTTCCCCAATACATAGCGCAACCGATACAAGGGATTATAAACCCCATGACTCAAAGTTATGAATTCGGCTTTAAATACCCCTACCTTATCCAGCAAATAAGGTAACATCGTTTTCTCTATCACGCAGGCAATTTCATCTATCGTCGTAAGATTACGTAATTTCTCCGCCCATTGGACAAACAAGGATTCATTCGTCTTGGCTTGGATCCTGAGGGTCGAGCTGAAAAAGAAAAAACTCTCTATTTGTTTGGCCAAATATTCGATTGCCGGCACATCCGCATTGCTTCCCAAAGACAATAACAGGATCAAATGCTGTCTGGATTTGTATTTATTAATAAAGCCTATATTTGTCACGTGAGGATACAAGCACCCATCCCGCTGTAATTCAGTGGCATTTACAAGTTCTGAATACCGTTTGGACATACAGCGTATCTCCTTTGCAAAGTCTACCGGATGCTTTTCATATTGCGTAGCCTGTTTCCCTTCAGAAGATATAATCCATTTATAAATATCATCTTCTCGCAAGATACCATTATAATATCGGGCACTCAGAAAATATCGCAAAAATCGTAGGGGTTTTTGATCTTCAGAACATTCCTGAAGATTTTGAATAATCTCCCTCCATATATCTTTTATCTTGGCAAAATCCGACTCTTTGGTATTACTAAACAGCAAATTTTTGACCAAATCCATAGCATTCAATCCCGCCCCTCGCTGATTGATCGTCTCGAAAATTTTCAATGCACTACTCAAATCTTGAGATTCGATTACAACGAGTTCTATCTTTGTCAAGCAATATTTCGCAAAATCTATCAACTCATCAATCCCGGCATATAATTGAAAGTGTCGAAGTATTTTCGTATAGGCATCCTGCATTCGCTCTATAGATGGGGATCGCACTCCATTGTAAGGTTGCTCCTGTATCAAGGCTGTCAAATAATCATGACTCTCTTCATACTGCAATTCTAAGCGTACACGGGTCTCTCCCGATTCAATATCAAAGTTATAAAGTAGATTTTCTATAATCTGTAAATAATTTTTCTGAGCGCTGTTCAATGTCTCCTTTTTTAATAAATCTCGGAAAACACACAAAGACAACATAATAGTTGTCAAACGCTGTTGTCCGTCCACGACATCGAAACATCTATCATTATTGACAATGATGATAGATCCTAAAAAATAATTACGCTGCTCTTTTGCATCGGGACTATATTCATTTTCAATATCGATCAAAAACTGCTCGACCTCGTCATCGGGTTTCCAAACATATTCTCGTTGATAATCAGGCACTAAAAAGAAATAATCCTTCAATTTAGATATAGACTGAACTTTAGCATCGATTTTCATATCTTATGATATAGTTTTTGTAAATTACGTTATACAATTAGATATTATCATCAAACGAATTTTTCAAAAAACGTCTGGGTGCGAATATTCTACAAATGTAGGTCCCATAATTTTCTACTTCGCTTCGTGAAAAGCAATACAAACAATACAAATTTAAATAAAAAATTGGAAAACAATCGTCAATTTGAATCCGGTACGATCTAATTCCATACAAAAAAGCAGCCCTCTCGGACTGCTTCAGGTTAGTATAACAACCCGATTTGCGAACAATTAATATTCTTCCTCGTTGAAGAAATTTATCTATATTGATTATCAATATATTATGCAATAATCAATGAAATTTGCGCAAACAAACCGCACCGTCTGAGACGGTCTGAGGCGATGGGAGGAATAACGGGACAAACATATTTAGCTTCAATCCAACACATTATTTAAATGCAAGCATCAATGCGGCACGAAGAGCTTCAGTTCGTTTTTCTTTGAATGTCTTAAAATCATTCCACTGCATTGTGCAGCATGCGTCAATATAGTTTTTGCTCTTATAATCAGCAATCTTATTGATATCATTACCAAAATGTTCTATAATCCATACATTAGGATCAGCATCTTTTTTCCCTATATTTTCAGCACCTTCTAATAATTGGAGATTGAAAAGATAATTTTTCTCTTCAATAAAATCTGGAGAAAGATTCTTATTTTTAATAGTGAACTTAGCTTTTGGATATATATGATCAATATGGAATTTGGAATTTTTATAATCTAAGTGTGGATATAGTACTTGTAGAACAGGTAATATAGCAGGGTTGCCATATTGCAATGTGAGCAAATCTTCCACGTCGTCAATAGTTACCTTTAATGCTTTATTGGCATCCATCTTCGCCATTCTAACATTAAATTCTGAGAAATCCTTCACTCCATTCATTCCTTCTAGTGCATAGCTAAGTTTTCTATCCAATGAGGTAGTAAAGTAAGAGGTAATCTGTGCTGTTCTGACAAACTTAAACATCGCCTCTTTATCAACATTGCCAAGTTTGTTATATACTATGTCGTTCCTATATAAATACAGCGCAATGATCGAGATGATGTAACCGGATGCCAATTGTCCAGAATATCCAAAATCTTCGACAATACGGACTGCATCTGTAATTGAAGTGACTATTTTTTCCCAATTTTGTTCAATTGAATGAATATTAGTTTTGTTGAAATTCTTCAGATTAAATATGTGGTTTGCGCCAATTAGCAACAAACTGGTTTTCAATATTTGATCTCTACCGAAACAGCCGAATCCTGTAGTCCTAAACTTATCAACATATACATTCATTTCTCCTCTTATATCTGACGAGAAATTTGCAGTCAAAATTGACATAAGCAAGTCTGAGTAAGACAATGTTGTCCCTCCGCTATTAACCCTAATGAATATCTTTAAGACTTTATCTAGATTCTTTTCTGTTTCCTCAAAGTAAGAAATCAATCGTTCTGTACATATCACATTCTTAAGTTTCTCCAATATATCGGCCTCCATATCGTCCAATTCATTCTCTCTACAATATCTATTTAAACTTTTCAGGTTAAGAATGTCGCCAACTTTAAACCAGAAATTATTTTTATCCGAAGAAGGTATTTGAGCAGGATTTTTAAATTCAAATTGATAGCAATCTTCAGTGTCTTCCTCACTAGGTTGATATCTTAAATTGAGATATAGCTTCTTTAATTCAAAAGCATTTGGATTATCCCACCAACCTTTTGGTTTTTTCAGAGTTCGAGAACCTTTTAATCCAATATACAATGAAGTTAATCGCTGCTGACCATCAAGGACAATATTTAAGTCATTAGAGTTAACTTTTGCAATATCAATTTTTTCATTATGAGGATTTCTAACATCATAATCTTCTATGAATTGATATAGCTGGAAGTTTAATTTATCTGAGTCTGGCAAAGCTGACTTATCTGTTTCCACATCAGTTTTTCTTAATTTCCAAAATAAGAAAGAGCCTATTGGATAATTTCTTAATATAGAGTCAAATAGTTGCTCTATTTTCTTTTCTGCGGCCCGATCTAGCCAAACATATTCTCTTTGAATGTCCGGGAGAAAGTAACTGACATTGATTTCTTCGATGACCTCCTTAATTGTTATATCCTTAAATTGTCCCATATTATAGATGAATTATTTTTATTTCAAACAAAATGCCATGTAGCCCAAGAGGACTAAACGATAGTAAATCAAATAAATACAACATCCAGACAAATAAATTGGGTAGCACGTGTGAAAAATCATAATTAATTTACAAAGGTAAGCCCATCTGCATATTGCTCGTATATTACCATTTCTTCTTTGCTCAAGACTCTGTCTGTATATGTCAGTGTTCCATCTGGATTCAAATGAGCATCCTTCATTATGGCAACATATGATTCATCACGTTGTTTCAAAAGATGACATAATGATGCTCCAACAAAGCGAATTTTTGTATCTGCAGCATTAGGTTTAATGGCCACATTAAAACCGCCGCCTTGAGCTGGTACAGATGGATAAATAATGCCATCAGAATCTTTTGTTTTCATATTAACATTTAGTAGATAATTTACAAAATTCGCAATTATCATATATTCATGGTCAGAAGCAAAATCTTTTGATATCTCATTGGACATGTATTGTATTAATTCCAAACCATTAGGATTAACTGAAACATCTTGCATTATATCATGCCAAGATTTTGTAAAATTGAGCACTTCCGGACAAGGTCTTCTGTACTCGTCCACAAAAGGAAGCGCAATAAGATTTAGCGGTTTCGTCACTTCCCACCGAGATACGGTTGCTCGCTCTATGCCAACACTATCCTTGTCCTTAAAAAAAGATGATGTTTCTAATAGCGATACTATTCTTGGGAATGGGATGTCAACACTATTAGTATCTGTAAAAGAACAAGCATAAAACATTGATTGATATGGAAGATTTACCCGTCCATATTTTGGCAAACAAATAGCGGGAGGATAATTTAATTCAGAAATACTATAAAATTCTTTCCCGTGAGGATTGATTCTTTGCCGTATCAGTCCGGAGCTAGGATATATTATGTAACGTACGATAGGAATATCATAATCATTTACAGATCTGAATATTCCATATAACTCATCCAAATCACCTTTTTGAAGGTTATACGTACGCAAACTATCTGTTAACACACCCATGGCTTTTATTTTCATTAAATATAAGCAAATATAGATAATCATATTTAGAATTATGCATAAAACGCCAATTTATTTGGGTATAATTCTAATAGTAAGGACAAAAACATAAAAATTGCTATCTTTGCTGCAGTTGGATAAAATAAGTAATATCATGGGCAAGAATATGAACCGGCTGAAAGTGGTATTGGCAGAAAGGAGACGAACCAACAGATGGTTGGCGGAACAATTAGGGAAAGATCAGGCAACTGTTTCCAAATGGTGCACCAACACCAGTCAGCCGAGTCTTGAGACACTATTTCAAATTGCTGAAGTATTGGGCGTGAAAGCTCAAGATTTAATAAGTAAAGATATCTCTAATGACCATGAATAAAAGACAAAATATAGATAACAACATTGTAGCATATATCGCAGCACGTATCGAACGATTGATTATCGATGCTCGAGCCAACGTGGCTCGGTCAATCAATCTTGCAGAAGTCATCACTAAATATGAAATAGGACATGTCATTGTAAGTGTTGTGCAGGAAGGAGAAGAACGTGCAGCATACGGCAAACAATTATTAAAAGGCGTATCAGAGATATTGACAGAACGATTAGGTGATGGCTGGTCTGTAGAGACATTGAAAAGATGCCGCAAATTTTTTATTATGTATTCGGCAAATGAGATTGGCGCAACAGTGTTGACCGAAGCTCTGGACAACAATTTGGTCAACAGCGTTGACCAAATCCAAAAAGCTATGACAAAATCAAACAAATCGCCTGTATTATATCCTTTTACACTTTCATGGTCTCATTATCTGGTGTTAATGCGTATTGAATCAGACGAGGAGCGCCACTTTTATGAGATTGAATGCCAAAAACAAAATTGGAGCGTCCGTCAATTGCAACGGCAATACAGTTCAAGCCTATATGAGCGATTAGCCCTAAGCCGTAATAAAGATGAAGTCATGCGATTGGCTCAGGAAGGACAAACGCTCAGTAAACCTGACGACATTCTTAAAAATCCACTTACACTTGAATTTCTCGGACTTAAACCTAATGTAGCATATTCCGAAACCAAGTTAGAGAATGCGATTATCAATAAAATGCAGCTTTTTCTGCTTGAACTCGGCAAAGGATTTCTATTTGAAGCCAGACAGAAACGATTTACATTTGATGAGGAAAATTTCTATGTAGACCTCGTCTTCTATAATCGCCTGCTACAATGTTATGTCTTGATTGATTTGAAAGTAGGCAAACTCACACATCAGGATTTAGGTCAGATGCAGATGTATGTCAATTATTATGACCGATATGTGAAACAGGACTTTGAAAAGCCGACAGTCGGCATTTTGCTATGCAAAGAGAAGAAAGACGCGTTGGTAGAATTGACACTACCAAAGGATTCCAATATCTACGCCCAGCAATATGCCCTCTATTTGCCGGATAAGAAGTTACTCCAGAACAAGTTGCAAGAATGGTTGGAGGAACAGGAAGAATAAAGTTAAAACGATGTAATCTATAGCGGATAATGGACAAGGTCATACATTCTCATATATTCACCAACAAGAACGGCAATACCCTCATACGCGAATTTGAAGGTGTATTGAGCAACAACCCAACGATTAAGAACCTAGATGCCGTTGTAGGTTTCCTTCGTGCATCAGGATATTTTACACTAAGACCATTTCTTGACAACATAAACAAAGTCCGCGTATTGGTTGGGATAAATGTGGACAAATACATAGCAGAAGCCGCCCGACAAGGAAAAATATTCTTCGGAGCAGAAGATGAAGTAAAAGAAGATTGTCTCAGGCAAATCCGCAATGATATAGAACACGCAGGCTACAAGGAAGAAATCGAGCAAGGGATTTTCCAGATGGTCAAAGATCTTAATGACGGTAAACTCGAACTCAGGGCGCATCCATCAAAAAGAATCCATGCCAAAATATATGTCCTTTACCCGGACAATTTCAACCAATATACAGGAGGTATCGCAATCACCGGCTCAAGCAATCTTTCCGGCAACGGTCTTGGTATAAGTGAAGACAAACAATACGAATTTAATGTCAAGTTGTCGCAATACGATGATGTCCAGTACGCCAAAGACGAATTTGAAGAACTTTGGAAAGAAGCGGAAGGATGCGAAATTAAAGCCGATGACATTACGGCCAATATCAGAAAAACCTATCTCAACGGAGACATATCACCATACGACCTATATATCAAAATGCTGATGGAATACTTCTCCGACAGGGTAATGGAATCCGATAACGAAAGTACCCTTGAAGTGCCTTCTGGTTATACCAAATACGATTACCAAATGGATGCCGTCATTGAAGGATATCAGAAACTCCTACGTTATGACGGATTTTTCCTCGCGGATGTTGTTGGTCTTGGAAAAACAATCGTGGCTACAATGATTGCGAAAAAATTCTTGCAGGAGAATGGCCGTGACAACACCAAAATGCTTGTCGTATACCCTCCGGCAGTGGAGCAGAACTGGAAAAGCACCTTCAAAGATTTCGGCATAGACAAGTACACTAAATTCATAACGAACGGCAGCCTTAACAAAATACTTGACGAAGAAAACTACGATTATTGGAATGCCGATGAATATGACCTCATACTTGTTGATGAAGCACACAAGTTCAGGTCTCACACAACCAATGCCTTTGAACAGCTGCAGGAAATATGCAAGATGCCCCGCATCAATCAAGGAAACATAAAAGGTTATAGAAAGAAAGTAATGCTCATTTCCGCCACCCCAATGAACAACTCACCGGCGGACATTTACAATGAAATTCTTCTCTTCCAAGATCCTCGTCACTGCACTATTGACGGAGTGGCCAACCTTACCGCATTCTTCAGTCCACTCGTTAAGGAGTTCAAAAAATTGAAAAAAGAACCTGAGATTGATCTCGCCAAATTTAAAAAACTGGCTGAGCAGGTACGCGACAGAATCATAAAACCGCTGACAGTAAGAAGGACCCGCACCGACATCGAAAGTATATCGCGATACAATAAAGACATTGGCGATTTCCCGAAAGTGGAACGCCCCGTAGAAAGCCGGTATGAACTCAATGAGCACCTTGCAGACTTGTTTGAAAAGGCCATGACCATTCTGACAAAAGACCTTACCTATGCCAGATATCAAGCTATCGCATATCTGAAGCCGGAAATTGCCAATGGGTTGTACGACAATGCTGAAACCATAAGCCGCTCTCTCGCCGGAATAAGAAAGAACGGCCTTGTCAAACGACTGGAAAGCAGTTTTTACGCATTTCAAGTATCTATCGCTAATTTCAAACAGGCCAATCAGAATATGATAGACATGTTTGCAAACGACAAGATCTTCATTGCTCCGGATTTGGATATAAACAACTTGATTGCTGCTGGATTGAGTGAAGAAGAAATAGAAGAGAAACTGAACGCCAAAGCGCAGGACAATCCTAAGAACGCCTCATTTCGGGCAGCAGATTTCAACCCCGAGTATATAGGTATGCTGAAGAAAGATCAGGAAATACTTGAGCAAATGTGCTCAGACTGGGCATCAGTTACCGAAGCCGACGATTCTAAATTCGCCAAGTTCAACGATCTGATCAAACACGAACTGTTCAAGGCAGACCGTAATCCGGAAAGAAAACTTGTAGTATTTTCAGAATCAGTCGATACCGTTGAATACCTGGCCAAACGCATAAACCGCAAAGATGTACTGGTAATATCTGCAAAAAACAGAAGCAACCAGTTCAAGACCATAAGAGAGAACTTCGACGCCAATTACAAAGACAAGCATGATAATTACAATATTATTCTCACCACGGATGTCCTTGCCGAAGGGATTAACCTCCATCGGTCAAATGTAATAGTCAACTACGACACCCCGTGGAACTCCACCCGGCTCATGCAACGCATAGGCCGTGTAAACCGCATAGGGTCAGCCTCCAAACACATATACAATTACGTATTTTACCCTTCCCGGGAAGGGAACCGTGAAATCAATCTCAATCAGATAGCCCTCAGTAAAATACAAACATTCCACTCCACCTTCGGTGAAGACAACCAAATATATTCTCAAAATGAAGTTATAGACAGGAATCTAGGTAAACTCTTCGATGAGGCAATTAAAGGGCAGCAGGAAGACCGCAATCTGGAGCTACCTTATTATGAAGAACTGCGAGAACTATACAAAACAAAACGCAAGGAATATAATCGTATTGCCAAACTTTCCATACGAAGCCGTACCGGAAGAAATCCAAAGCAAGTCGATGGTACAACTCTCTCAGGAGATACTCTTGTTTTCTTGAAGACTAATTTCCGAAAAGTGTTTTATCTGGTATCTGAGACAGCTGAAGAACTTTCCGTCATTGATGCCCTGAAATACTTCAAAGCATCTCCAGATGAACCTTCAGCAGACCGTATCCCTTTACATCATAAACACGTGGAAATGGCTTTGCAGAAATTCGGGACCAAACAAGATGAAGAAATCAAAATCCAGGAAAGTACACAGGATGATCCGTCCAGCCGAGGTTCACAGGTAAATACTGCCCTTAACCTCCTTTCCAGATTTATGGTCGAAATCGACGATTCTGACCTCTATGAAAAAGTAAGACAACTCAAATCACTTGCCGAGCGTGGAGTCATTACATACATATCCAAACGTCTCCAAAGGATACATAAAAACTTGCAAAGTTCCGGCAAGTCCCGAATGACACGAAACGAAGCTATGGACGAGATAATCGGTATGGCGCAGAAATACTCTTCATACTACACCGCAGAAGAATCCATGCTCCATCAGCAGGAGACAGAAGCCGAAATTATTCTTTCCGAATCATTTAAATAAGTCCAAGATATGAACTACAAAGAGATTATAGAATCCAGATATAATAGAGAAGCCTGGCAGGGCCTCCTTCATGACATATTCCACAATAATGTTAAATTCTGGAGCAATCCCATCCCAATACAAGTCAGCAACCGTCTTGCCAAAACGGCTTTACGCCTCGGCAACATAACCCTCTCTGATGGCGAGACCATAGCCGTTTATGAAGTCGAACTCAATGACAAGGTGGATATATCCCGAAACAAACGTGGCATCCGCGATATGCTCACCTCTGATTGGAGGGGAATGGGCTACATCGGAGCCTTTGTGTTCAGTTACCGTAAGAACGAAAGTTCCCTGCGCTTTTCGTATGTCAGCGAGACATGGGACTTCGACAAAGACGGGAACTATGAGAAACGCTCGACAGACACAATGCGATATACCTATCTCCTCGGGGAAGGCAGGGGCTGCCGCACCGCTATTGACCGCTTCACTGCCCTAAAAGAAAGTAAACAGACCCTTAGCGACATCACAGCAGCTTTCTCTGTTGAAACTCTCACCAAACTTTTTTACAAAGATCTCTTTGACTGGTATCTTTGGGCTATCAGTCCTGACGGAAATATATCATTTCCCAACAATACAGCAATTGAAGAAGATGATCGTGAAGACCTTGAGAAAAAAATCATCAGGATGATTACCCGCATAATCTTCGTTTGGTTCATCAAACAGAAAAACCTTGTACCAGGTAATCTGTTCGATGAAAACTTCATTGAAACCATCTTGAAAGATTTTGACTCCCAAAGCCCAGTATCTGGTACTTATTACAATGCAATACTTCAGAATCTTTTCTTCGCTACGCTCAATCGAGCCATTGAAGATGAGAATGGTGAAAAACGCGGCTTTGCAGAAAGCGTCGGATATACAGATGTAAAAACATTGTATCGATATGACGAACTTTTCTCCATTTCGAAAGAAGAAATTATCAGTCTGTTTTCAGAAGTCCCTTTTCTTAACGGAGGCCTTTTCGAATGCCTTGACAAGACAAAGACACTGGACGGAGTAAGCAAAGCCTACTATTACGACGGTTTCAGCCGTAATGCATCTAAATTCTCTGATGGACGCTACCGTTATCGCGCAGTCGTTCCAAATATATTATTCTTCGCTCCGGAGAAAGGTTTATTCTCCATCCTTGCCAGATACAACTTCACAATAGAAGAAAATACACCTGAAGAGCAGCAGGTAGCACTTGACCCTGAACTCTTGGGGAAGGTATTCGAAAATCTACTTGGTGCATACAACCCCGAGACTAAAGAAACAGCTCGAAACCAAAGCGGTTCATTTTATACCCCTCGTGAAATAGTAGGTTATATGGTCGATGAAAGCCTTATTGCTTATCTTGGGGATACTCCACTTCATCGCTCCCTTTTCGCTCAGAACTTTAAATATGAGGCTGAGAAAACTTCGGAATATAATGAAATAGCCCGCAAATTGAAGTCGGTAAAAGTAATAGATCCGGCCTGTGGCTCCGGAGCCTTCCCTATGGGAATGCTCAACAGAATGATTGACATTCTACAAAGGATTGAACCTGACGAGAATACCTATACACAGAAACTAACCATCATCGAAAACTGTTTATACGGCAGCGATATCCAGAGCATTGCCGTTCAGATAACAAAACTTCGTTTCTTCATTTCACTCATCTGTGACTGCGAGAAAGACCCGTCCAAACCTAACTTTGGCATCCCGACTCTTCCAAATCTGGAAACCAAATTCGTAGCTGCTAATTCCCTCATTGGAAAGAAAAGGAATGTGCAATCCAATCTCTTTGAAAATCCGGAAATCAAACCGACAAAAGAAGCACTGACAAAAATCCGCCATGAACACTTTATGGCAAAATCGGCCGTAACTAAACGCCGCCTGAGAGAACAAGATCAAAACTTGAGAGAAAAACTTGCTTCGCTTTTGGCGGAAAATAATGATTTCGCTCCAGAAGACGCCAAGCAGCTCGCTTCGTGGAATCCGTATGACCAGAATACAGTCAGTAGATTCTTCGATCCAGAATGGATGTTTGGACTCAATGATAACCCGTTCGATATAGTGATTGGCAATCCTCCGTACATCCAACTACAAAACAATAGTGGTGAATTGGCTATTCTATATGCCGATTGTGGGTACAAGACCTATGCTCGCACCGGTGACATATACTGTCTATTCTACGAGCGAGGTTGGCAATTGCTCAAAGATGGTGGACATCTCTGCTATATTACCTCTAACAAATGGATGCGGGCCGGTTATGGAGAAAAGACGCGGGATTTTCTTTCACATAACACCGATCCGCAGCTCCTGATTGATTTTGCTGGTGTAAAAATATTCGAGAGTGCTACAGTGGATACGAATATCCTGTTATTCTCAAAAAATAAAAACCAGCATAAGACCCTATGTGCTGTGACCAACAAACAGAATAAAGATAGTGTTAGGAATTTGAGCGTTTTTGTGCAGCAAGAGGGTATGGTATGTGATTTTGCTTCCTATGAGCCGTGGGTTATCCTAACACCAATAGAGCAAAGTATCAAGAGAAAGATAGAAGTAGTGGGCACACCTCTTAAAGATTGGGATATCCAGATTTATCGTGGTGTACTCACTGGATGCAACGATGCTTTCATCATTTCAACTGAAAAGCGCAATGAAATTCTCGCCAACTGCCAATCCGAAGATGAACGCCAACGGACGGAGGAACTTATTCGACCGATTTTGAGAGGCCGCGACATTAAAAGATATGGGTACAATTGGGCAAATCTCTGGCTAATCAATATACATAACGGTATAAAAGGTAAATTGCCTCGTATTGATATCAATGAATACCCAGCGATAAAGGTTCATCTTGATCAGTATTGGAATAAAATCAAGGATAGAATGGACCAAGGAGATACCCCCTACAATCTTCGTAACTGCGCTTATATGGTCGAATAAGTTCGGCTGTTCTAGCGCGTTCATCTTCAGTTAGACAATTAGCTAATATTTCATCTCGTTTTTCTGTATTAATAATAAACGCATCGTTGAGTCCAGTTTTAATTCCATAGTTGATTTGAATATCCCAATCCTTCAAAGGCGTACCGACTGCCTCAATTTTTCGTTTAATACTCTGCTCTATTGGAGAGAGTATAACCCAGGACTCAGATGAAAAGAAATCGCAATCAACACCCTCTTGCTGCACAAAAACGCTCAATTGTTTTCGGCTAAATTCTCTCTAATAAAACGAGCAAGAGTATTGCGGTCAACTTTGCAAATTTTAGCAATTTTACGTTTTGAAACCTCTATAGATAATAATTCTTTAATCAATGTTTCTTTACCAGATAACTTATATTTGTCTGGAGCATTCTTTCTTCCCTTTGGTCGTCCAAGAATAACTCCTTCTTGCTTCCTTCTAGCTAATGCCTCTTTTGTTCTCTGACTGATAAGATTTCTCTCAATTTCAGCTGATAAGCCAAAAGCAAAAGCTAATACCTTGCTTTGAATGTCATCACCAAGACGATAATTGTCTTTAATAGTCCATACTCTACATTCTCGCGTCATGCAAATATTGAGTATCTCCATAATCATAAAAAGGTTCCTTCCAAGTCGAGAAAGTTCAGCACAGATAATTAAATCATCTTTTTGAACTTTATTGAGCAGTCTTCCCAATTGCCTCTTATCGTATGCTTTAGTCCCACTAATGGTTTCTTCTATCCATCCATCAATGTGGATGCTCTCACGCTCGCAGAAATTATTTATCTCGAAACGCTGGTTTTCTACTGTTTGTTTATCGCTACTAACACGAATATATCCGTAAATCATAACAAATTATAATTAAACTGTTTATAAACTAATTCTAAAACCACTAAAAAAATACCCAGTTAAGCTACAACTTAACCGGGATAATTTAATAGAACTAATCTTTAATATTTCTTCCTATAGCCACTTTTTGTAATTCCGATGATGTGCAATGCATATAGCAGACACCTTCGCCTATACGCCTCTTCCTCCTCATTCGGCCTTCTTCCGTCCCAGCGAAGATCTGAGTCGGAGTTACCACCACCTCCGCCGGATGAAACAGCGACAGGCTGCCCGCCAATCAAAGCATCAGCGATGGTGAAGATTTGTTCCCGCACAGAAGGCTCAGCCAGCTGGTCAAGAAATGTCTGCATCTGTTCAGCCTGATTGTCGTTAAGAGCCGTCAGTCGTGCATACTCCTGTTGCAGCCATTTAAGCTCCCGATAGTCCAGCAACGTATTACTCTGCACCGCCTGTATTTGCTGTTCGGCATCCTTCCGATACAGTTCTTCAATCTGACGGACAATCTTCACGAATCGTCTGGCGATAGACCTGTTCTGCTCCTCAATCCATTTGTCAACACCGAATATCGGAGGTTTTCCAGTGATTCGTGGCGGCTCAAAATCTATCTTGTGATTGCGGAAAGGTTGCGCCACTCTACCGACACGGTCTATATTCTTTGTCATCTGCTCCAGTTCCTGCTCCTTTTCTTGAAGCTTACCTGCCTTGTCTTCAAGCTTTGACTGGTATTCGGAAATCTGTTTTTGTATCTTGGTCTTTTGAATTTCATATTCCTGAAGAGCGATTTTGCCGGAAGACAGAGACTTCTCAATTTCTTCAAGCTGCGTTTGATAATTATAAATCTGCGTCTCCAATTTCCGTATCATTGTTTGTAGTCCCTTAACAGCTTTCTCCGCCTGTTTCGCATCTTTGGACAGTTTCCGGATATAATCGCGTTTACTAAGATGGTTGACGTTCCGGCCTTCAATACTGTCACCACGTTCCAACCCGTACTTGCTCCCTACCTCTTCATATAGTGAGGTGTGCATTTCCCGAAGAATATGGCCATACTCATAACGGCTCTTGCCAAACTTAGCCGACCACATGACGCATTCGCATCCGCTTTTGGCTCGTTGTCCGACAGGAACGATCAAGGCATGGATATGCGGGCTGCTCTCATCAAGATGAACCTGGAAGCCGATGA
>OMFQ01000517.1_pt1 | contig 21670 bp, 16 predicted proteins | sample 1645671 | NCBI WGS metagenome assembly OMFQ01 (sample SAMEA103958119, study PRJEB25191) | human gut metagenome | biome: human-associated habitat [ENVO:00009003]; feature: intestine environment [ENVO:2100002]; material: feces | place: Germany | collected 2013/2015
GAAGATACGATTGCTCTTGTAAAAAGTGATTATGAATATGGACTGAAAGAGGAGGAGATCAGCCTTTATCTAAATAAGTCATACGACATTGAACAGATGAAGATTTTATCGGAATGTCTGCACAAGGATGTTCCAAAAGATGTGATTGATATTATCAAGAATACCAAGTATTCGGTTCATCAGATGCAGGTGTCCCTTGAATTTTATGAAAAGGGTGTACCTATTCAGACAATTAAGGAGGTTATGGACAAAGGGGAAAAACCTATTACCATGCGACGATTATATGAGGAAGTTCTGGAACAGCTGAATAACGTCAAGAAACAGATTCCGGAAGAGTCTGAGTATGTGAAAGCACTCATTTCTCAGATGGATGAAGTGGTTGCAAAGATCAATCACCAGAATGAAAGGTATGATGCCCTGAATAAGAAGCTTTCTGAAATAGAAACTTCCAAAGATGATGAGGAAGTCAGGGAGCGTCTAGTCAAGGAGAACCAGGATAAGGATGCTCTTATCAACAGTCAGCAGAATGAACTGAATAAGGCAAGCAGTACGATTGCAAGACTCAGGGATGATATTGAGAAAAAGGATAAGGAGATGAAGCGTATGGGAGACAGGATAGAGTCATTGGAAGATAAGATCATAAGTGTTGCCACAGAGAATAAAAAAGAAGCAGAAAGTAAGGCAGAGCTGCAGGAAAGCCAGTCCGTACCACAGGTAGATAAAAAGATGGTTGATACAGTTGCAGTTCCGCAGAATATGCAGGCTGTGGCAAATGGAATTCCGGTCTATTATCAGATTCCGGTAGTTGATGGTACTGGAAATGTGGTGCAGAGACTTCCGATTGAGCGAAGTGTGAGAAAGAGCAGCAACAGCGGAGTGGCAAGCCTTTTTGCAAGACTGTCATTTAAGAAAAAGTCAAGAGCAGACATTGTAAAGCTGGTTGCATCGGGAGACCTTGTTCCGGCGCAGCTTGTGCAGATTAAGAGTGCAATAGAAAAGGGACTTACGGAGACACAGCTTATAGAGCTTATTACCAATAATATTTCAGCAGAAAAGATGAAAGAGATTATTGAGATAGCGGTACTTGAAAACAGTATGGCAGATTAGGAGGTACTTATGAATTTAGCAGTAGTAAATGAAGCAGTAACAGAGATGAATGGTGTGGAGCATCAGTTTACAGAGGAAGAGAAAAACTTTGTTGTCCAGTTCGCATTCAGAAGCGGCAGCAAGGAAGATACGATTTCTCTTATTGAAGCATTGGCACATTCGGCAGATAAGGCTGAGTCGGACGAGATTATGGTCACATACAGGGCTAAATATGATATGAAGCCTGCATGGGTGGAACAGGTGGAAAACCTGCTTGTGGCACTTGAAATGTATCGTATCGAGGAGGAGAAAGCAATCAATCATCTGGCAGATATTTTGACTGCTTATGGTATTGATGTATCAGCCGAGGAAATCCGTACTACAGAGACAGAAACACTTAAAACAACAGTCAGAGAGAAAGTGGAGGTGCGATAATGGCAGAAGAGATTCAGGAAGCGGTGCAGATCATCCGTGTTGCTTATGATGGCATTGAGATTGCCATGAAGGTAGGAAGTGGCGGAATAGCTGCCATGCAGAAGGCAATAGATTTCTTAAAAGGGATGCTTGATTATGAAAAGTCACTTGGCAAAACATCCATGAGAAAGCTGCTCTTAAAGGGCGGTGATTTACAGGTGTTACAGTTTAATACCGAAGATATGAAAAAGGTTGAAAAGATGGCAAAGAAGTATGGAGTACTCTATTCAGTACTTCCGGACTGCAACAAGAAAGACGGACTGAGTGAGGTAATCTTTCATACAGAGGCAGTTCCCCGTGTGAATATGATGATACAGAAGCTCAAGTTTGGTAAGATTGCCACATTTGACGATTATCTGAAGAATGGAGATGAAAAATCCCTTGGCAAGCTGATGGATTTTTTGAAGGAACAGCAGGGAAACGAGAAAAGCCACACGATAGAAGGGGATAGGGTTAATTCCGCCATTGACGGACTGATTGAGAAGGTCGGAATGTTTGCAATGGAAAAGAAAGCTATCAGTGTGGATCAGGTCAAGGAGAATTTCAGTATCAATGGTGAGCAGGCTGAAAGTGTTATCAGACAGCTTGAGACAATCGGTGTGCTTGGCAGCAAGAATGAGGATGGCACCCATACAGTCATGATGGACAAGGATGCATTTATCAACCGTGTCAGAGGCTATCAGGACCTTGCTGAGAGAATGAGGGCAGTTGCAGCATCAAAAAATGCGAACCTGTCAGATGTGACAATCAGCAAGAAGCTGATTAGCGAAGAAAATGACCATGCTGTTAAGACCAGAGTTCCCGGCACATGGGGAGAAGAGGCAAGATATGTATGGCTCCGTAAGGAAAACATCATGGAGATTCATGGTGGAAAGACAATGCTTACCTTCCTTGATTCCACCAAGGATTATAAGCTCTACGATGAGCAGAATCGTGTGGTGACAACCCAGAAAGGAACCGAGCTTTATACTCACTATGACAAGGTGGAGTCATCTGTCAGGGAGCGTTACGAGAAAGTGCAGAAGCAGCAGAAAAAGACCACACAGAAGAAAACTGTTACCACAAAGAAAGTGAGGTAGCAGCCTATGCAGACAACAAAGAAAAAGCCTTCACTGATATTCATTCTTGTGGGTGCAGTGTTAGCAGGGTATCTTGGTTATCTGATAAATGGTGCGTGGACGGAAGGGATTGCCTTTAATGAATTTATGGACAGATTCAATGAAGTATGTGCTGTTCCCTTTGCCAACTATTACAATTCCAATACAGTAAAAGCAGTAGCCATTGCATTAGGTATCTATGCGATGGCTATTGTCATGTATTACACCAGTCAGAGAAACTATATGCCCGGTAAGGAGTTTGGTACGGCAAGATTTGAAAATCCGAAGCAGGTCAATAAGATACTTGCGGATAAGGATGAGAATTTTAATCGGATACTTAGCCAGAATGTGAAGATGTCGCTGGATTTCAGAAGGCTCAAGCTCAATGGAAATATCCTTATCTGTGGTGGTTCCGGAGCAGGAAAGACATTTTATGAAGTAAAGCCGAATCTTATGCAGATGCCGCATAACTGTTCCTTTATCTGTACCGATCCAAAGGGAGAAATCCTTAGAAGCTGTGGGCAGATGCTAAAGAATAACGGATATAATGTGAAGGTCATAAATCTGTTAGAGATGGATAAATCAGACTGTTACAATCCATTTTCCTATATCAGAGAGGAAACAGATGTGGTCAAGCTGATTACAAACCTTATCAGCAATACGACACCAAAGGGAGCGACACCAAGTGATCCGTTCTGGGAAAAAGCGGAAGGATTGTTCTTGCAGGCTATCTTTTATTATGTGTGGCTGGAGGTACAGCCGGCAAAGAGAAACTTCGAGACAGTACTGAAACTTCTTGGAGAGGCAGAGGTTACAGAGCAGGGAAAGGCATCAAAGCTGGATGTGCGTATGAAGTTTTTAGAGGAAAGTTCTCCGCTTGGAGCCAATCATCCGGCAGTAAAGCAGTACAACAAATGTATGAGAGGTGCAGGAGATACCGTCCGTTCCATTATCATCAGTGCCAACTCAAGACTTGCATTTCTTGAGAATAAGCAGGTTTTACGATTACTCTCAAAAGATGAGCTTAATCTGTCTGATATCGGCATTGGAGTAAATGGAGATGGTGAGACAAAGACAGCACTCTTTTGTGTAATCCCTGATAGTGACAAATCCTATAACTTTATTATCGGTATGTTATACACGCAGATATTTCAGGAATTGTACTATCAGGCAGACTTTAACTGCGGAGGCAGACTGCCAATCCATGTGACATTTATGTTAGATGAATTTGCGAATGTCGCATTGCCAGATGACTTCTGTTCGCTGTTATCGACAATGCGAAGCCGTGAGATTTCAAGTATTATCATTATTCAGAACTTTGCCCAGTTAAAAGCACTTTTTAAAGATACCTGGGAGACAATTCCCGGCAACTGCGATACGTTCATCTATCTCGGTGGAAACGAGCAGAGTACGCATAAGTATGTGTCGGAGCTGCTTGGAAAAGGTACGATTGATAAGAAGTCAAGCGGTGAGACAAAGGGCAGACAGGGAAGCTCTTCAAGAAACTATGATGTATTAGGCAGAGAATTGTTTACACCCGATGAAGTCAGAAAGCTGGATAATAAGAAATGTATTATCTTTATCCGTGGTTTTGATCCTATCATGGACAATAAGTTCATACCGTTCAATCATCCGATGTTTAACCAGACAGCAGATGGCAAGGGAGAGCCTTATGTTCATCAGATAAGAGGAGCAGATAATCTTATCGGTCCGCCATTTGAGATTCTTTCAGACAAGGCAGTTAAGTATTATGAAAAGCTGAAGGATAAGGGCGAGAATGTGTATATAGATTCTCTTACCTATGAGCAGTTTATGATGCTTGGTGATGCGGAATTAAGCAGAAGATTCTCCATGCAGGATGAAGCAGAGCAGAAAGCAAAGATTGACAGGGAACAGGCAAATGAGCTTGAGTATGTTGATGAGTCACAGAAGTCTGATGCTGCAGAAAGTGCCAATGCATCTAATGGAAGTGCTGGTGCTAAGCCAGTAAGGAATCCTGAGAGGGAAAAGCCTAAGTGGGAAGATACCATCACAAACAGAATGCTGCACTGGTCATATACACCGGAGCAGAAAGAAGAGGTGAAGAAAGCACTTGCTGCAGGAGTTCCCAAAGCAACGATTCTTACTTACTTCTATCCGGAGGTTACTGTGGAGAAGATGAGTTCATATCGGAAGAAGCAGTAAGTAAGCTTAAGGTGCTTTTTTGCACCTTAAAAGGAGGTGGTTGAAGCATACCACATCGGGGAAAGCCCGATTTAATCATTACAACAGGCATTGCCTGATCATATATAGTAACTTTTAACAGCCAGTTAGGGATTATCCCTGCTGGCTTATTTTTTTATCAAAAAGGAGAGACACAACATGAGAAAAGAACAGATTATTACGACAAACAACAATCAGATGGAGGAGAAAGGCATGAAGAGCAGATTCATTCACTTAAAAAAGAGATTCGTTCCGGCATTATCCGGAGCACTTATGGGAGTAATGCTTATGAGCACAACCTGTTTTGCGGCAGGAGATACTTCCGCAGTAACACAGCCGCTTGAGAACTTAAAGACACTTATCATTGCAGTCATTGGTGCGGTTGGTGTCATCATTCTTGCAAAGAATGTTATGGAGTTCGCACAAGCCTACCAGCAGCAGGATTCATCTACCATGAACTCCGCTCTGAAAGGAATTGTGGCAGGTGTCATGATGGCTGGTATTTCAACAGTTCTGACATTCTTAGGCTTCTAAGATTGGGGAAATGCATTTCCCCTTTTAGTAAAAGAAAAGAGGTGAATAACAAGTATGGATATTTTTAAGCTTGGAGACAAGATCCTTGCACTTCTTGAGGCGGTGTTTGGGTTTTGGAACAATCAGATATCCCTGGTCTTTGCAATGCTTGGACAGTCACCGGTCAGTTTCAAGGGTGGAGGTCCCTGGGCAGTCATTGAGGGTATAGAGCCGGTCTTTGTAGCAGTCGGATCATCCCTTGTTGTGCTGTTCTTTGTTATCGGTTTCTGCTCGGAAAGCATAGATGTAAAAGATGAGATGAGGTTTGAATCAATCCTGCGTATGCTTATCCGACTGGGACTTGCAGAATGGTTTGTTGCAAATAATGTCACGATTATGAAAGCGTTTTTTACTTCCATAGGAAATCTGGTGGGACTTATATCTGCCGGGACAACGACGCAGCTTGCCATTGACAGTACACAGGCAGACATCATTAAGGGACTCGGATTTGGTGAGAGTCTGGTAATGCTGATACTTACAGCTTTGCTTGCAATCATCATTATTATCTGTGGATTCTTTATCATTTACACAGTGTATTTCAGGTTCTTAAAGATACTGATTATTGTGCCGCTTGGTGCGATTGCATGCTCCACAATGGCAGGAAACAGAATGGTCAGTCATACAATGGCTACCTACTGCAAATATTTTCTTTCGTGTGTATTTGAGGCAGTAACGATGGCACTTGCGATTGTGGTATGTAATGCGTTTATCAATGCAGGACTTCCGGTATTTACAGGAAGTTATGCTGACTGGGCACAGACACTTATATATCTGTGTGAAATGACATTTACGATAGCAATGACTGTTGGAAGCGTGAAGGGTGCACAGACACTTACAAGCAAGGCATTTGGATTATAGAAGGAGGCAGAAATGGATAATGAAAAGAAACAGGTTACTTATAATTCAAGTATAACCGGAGAAACGCAGGTGACATTTGATATCCAGCAGTATATGAATAACAGGGCAATGTTTATTGGTCTTATGTGTAATGAAGATGGATATGAGGAGCCTTTTGGGGATGTGACTGTGAATTTGTCGGTTGCAGCACCAAATTACTGCGGATATCTGAATGTGAATGACATGCCGGATATTGAAAAGTTTATTACAGATAACGACCTTGGAGAGTTTACTGGATTCACGCAAAGGAGCGGTTTCTGCGAATATCCACTTTATCTGTTCAATGTAGATAAGCTTAGGGAACTGTGTCCGGATGGAATGGATAAGTATGAGGCGAATATTGGAATGACAAGAAAGCCGGAAACAAAGGATTTATCAAGATAGGAGGCAGGGACAATGGTAATCGAAGTAAACAAGGATATAGACCGCTATCAGGAATCGGTTGCGATGGGACTTACTGCAAGGCAGTTTATATTTTCCATTGCAAGCGTAGTGGTCGGTGGCGGTATCGTCCTTCTTCTTTACAAGTATATCGGTCTTACGGGTTCTGCTTATGTGGCAATTCCCTGTGTGGCACCGATTGCACTTGGTGGTTTCTATTCCTTTAATGGGATGAATTTCTACGAGTATATGGGAAAGAAACTGCATTTTATGTTTGGCAACAGGGCGCTTACCTATGTATCAACAGAGGGAGAACCTGCAATAAAGCAGTTAGAAGCAGAACAGAATGAACAGGTAAAGAAGAAAGGCAGAAAGGCTGAACCGGAGACTGTAACAGCTGATTCGGCTGTAAAGAAGCAGGAGGAGTTTGAAGCGATGAAGAAAAAGACGAGAAACATGCTGCTTGGACTTGTCGCAGTCATTGTGGCGGCAGTAGCAGGCATTGCAGCATATAAGGCAATGCATTAGAAACGAATAGTATCTGACCGCAAGGTCGGGAACACAGCCCGCAGGGTGAAGTTCCCGGCGGGCTTTCATTATAAGAAAGCGAGGTTAGAGACATGGGTTTATTTACAGACGGATTTAAGTTATTAAAGAAGGCGAGTGAGCCTTTGTATAAGACACCTAAATCCATTCAGGAAACCATAGAGATTATGGCGGTGGCTGAAAACGGCATTTTTGAAGTAAGCAAAAATAAGTATTCCAAATGCTACCGCTTTCAGGACATCAATTACACGACAGCAACCGAGGATGAGCAGATCGGTATTTTCGAGAGATACTGTAAGTTCTTAAATTCGCTGGACTGTAATTATAAGATTACGATCAACAATAAGAACAAAAACATGGATGAACTCCGTGACAAGGTTCTGATTGCTGAGAAAAACGATGGCTTCAATAATTATAGAAGTATCTACAATGACATCATTGAGGAGAAGATTATTGAGGGCAGACAGGGGATTGAGCAGGAGAGATACCTGACAATCACGATTGAGAGAAAGAACTTCGAGGAGGCAAAGGCACAGTTTGCAACCCTTGAGGCAACGATACACAAGGCTTTCATTGAGCTTGGGGCAGAGATCGTGCCGCTTAATGGCAATGAGAGACTGAAAGTGCTCTATGACTATTATCATCTTGGAGATGAGGGCAGCTTTGATTTTGATATCAAAAAGGCAAAGAAGGTCGGGGCAGATTTTAGAAATGATCTGTGCAATGGGATGGTGAAATATTTCCCAGACCATTTTGAGGATGAGAGTAAATTCTGCAAGGCGCTTTTCATCAAAAAGTATCCGAGCAGTTTGTCAGACAGATTCATCAATGAGATTACTTCCCTTCCGGTTCATTCCATCACGAGTATTGATGTGGTGCCCGTACCAAAGGATCTGACTACAAAGGTGCTTCAGAAGAAATACCTTGGTATTGAGTCGGATATCATTAAGCAGCAGAGAGTCCGTAATAAGAATAATGACTTCTCTACGGAAATCTCATATGCCAAGAGAACGGAGAAAAAGGAGATTGAGGAAATCATGGATGATGTCCGTGAGAATGACCAGTGCCTTTTCTTCGTGGGAGTAACCATTATTCTTATGGCAGAAAGCAAGAAGGAGCTTGAGAGTGTATGTGAGACAGTAGAGACTATCGGAAAACGTAGCAGCTGCACAATTGATACACACTACTTAAAGCAGAGGGAAGCACTCAACACAGCACTTCCGATTGGAGTAAGACAGGTGGAGACTATGCGTACCCTTCTTACCCAGTCACTTGCGGTGCTTATGCCATTCAATGTGCAGGAATTAAATGACAGCACCGGCAACTATTATGGTATCAACCAGATCAGCAAGAATGTGAATATCGGCAATAGAAAGAAGCTCATCAATGGAAATGGCTTTGTATTTGGTGTGCCGGGTTCCGGTAAATCCTTCTTCTGTAAGATGGAGATGGGCAGCGTATTCTTGTCGGGAGATGATGAAATAATCGTCATAGATCCAATGAACGAATACTTTGATATTGCCGAGACTTATGGCGGAACTGTAGTAAATATGTCTACCTATACGGATAACTATGTGAATCCGCTGGAGATGGATGTGTGGAGCCTTGATTCGAATGATTCCAAGGGAATGGTAAGAGAAAAAGGCGAGTTCATGCTAGGTCTATGTGAGCAGTGTATCGGGGACAGCTTAAATTCAAGACAGAAGTCAATCATTGATCGTTGTGTGAGAAAGCTGTATATCGACATTGCAAGGAGCAAAGAGAAGTATATCCCGGTGATGAGTGATTTTTACGATATCCTTATGGCACAGCCGGAGGATGAGGCAAAGGACATTGCATTGTCTTTGGAGCTTTTCGTAAATGGTTCACTTAATATCTTCAATCATCAGACAAATGTGGATGTGGATAACAGATTCACAGTATATGGCATCAGGGACTTAGGTACGGAGCTTAGTCCTATCACAATGCTTGTCATGATGGAGTCTATTCAGAACAGGATTGTTGAGAATGGCAAGAGAGGCAAGGCAACATGGCTCTATATTGATGAGTTTCACGTCCTGCTTAATTCCGAGTATTCTGCAAAATATCTGCAGCAGCTCTGGAAGAAAGTAAGAAAGCAGGGAGGACTTTGTACCGGTATCACGCAGAATGTCGTCGATCTGTTGCAGAACTATACAGCAACCACAATGCTTGCAAACTCTGAGTTTGTGGCACTCTTAAAACAGGCGAATACAGACAGTTCCAAGATGGCGGAAGTTATCGGGGTATCAGAGGCACAGCTAAGATTCGTAACCAATACTGCATCGGGAATGGGACTTATCAAGTGTGGCTCGGTGGTGATTCCGTTTGATAATCAGATTAGTAAGGATACAGATTTGTACAGGCTGTATAATACCAACATTCATGAGAAGATTGCGGAACAGAAGAAAAAAGAAGCAATGCTGCAGTGATAACAGATGAATTTTTATAGAATCTATAGTATAATCAAGAGGTCGGATGAATGTCCGACCTTGATGATAATAAATTAGATATTCCCTATTTTAAAGAAAAAAGCATATAAGATTCGATATGAAAAATAAATAAGGAAGCAGTTCTAAAATGTATCATTTGTACCGGAGAACATGTGGCTGGATTTTAAGATATGCATATCGTACACTTTGACGAGAATATGTTGATTGGGGATGCAGCGGACCTGGATGCATTTATGGAAATGTATGGTGTGGAAGCAATTTCCAAGGAATATTTGTAATTATTAGGGAAAAGAAAATTTGAATTTCACGAAGCAAATGGAGAAAATATGAAGATAGTAATTATACATGGTCAAAGTCATAAAGGCTCAACATATCATATAGCTCATATGTTGGCAGAGAAAATAAGTAGCGATATAAAAGAATTTTTTCTTCCAAAAGATTTTGGAGAATTTTGTGTAGGCTGTACAAAGTGTTTCACTGAATCCGAGACAAAATGTCCGCATTATGAAAAACTAAAGCCTCTTACTGATGCAATGGATGAAGCAAATGTTATTATCTTAGCCAGTCCGGTTTATGTATTTCATGCGACTGGGGCGATGAAAGCTTTTTTAGACCATTACGGATACAGATGGATGGTGCATAGTCCAGAAGAATCTATGTTTAAGAAACAAGGAGTATGCATATCCACAGCTGCCGGAGCTGGTATGAAATCGACAAATAAAGATATGATGGACAGCTTGTTTTTCTGGGGAGTAGCTAAAAGATATAAATATGGAGTTGGTGTTGCGGCGGTCGATTGGAACGGCGTAAGCGAAAAGAAAAAGAGAGTAATTGACAAAACAACATCAAGTATTGCGAAGAAAATTATACATAATTCGGGAAATGTTAAACCAGGGATAAAAACCAAGGGAATGTTTTGGGTTATGCATATAATGCAGAAGAATGGTTTTAATCCTCGTGATGTTGAACATTGGAAATCAAAGGGATGGACAGAGAAAAAGAGACCTTGGAAATAGAATTTGAATTTGTGGAGAGATTTCCTGAACTTTCCTTATTTTACAGGCTTTTCAGCCCCCTTAGATAGTGAAATGATATGTATATTGAGATTATACCCGAATGGGATTATTATAATGGATATGAATATAGTTGGAGGGCATATGAATATACAAAATGAGAAAGTAAATACAAAACTGCTGTATAGTGTTGGATATGTTCCGGAAGTGGATAAATATATTCTAAGTTGTGTGGTTACATGGGTTGCCTGGTATAATCGGTACTATGAAATTACTAAGGAAGAATATGAGGCATTTGGCACAGAACGGCTCGACCAGCTAGCCAGCCGTTTTCGGGAACTGGAATGTAAATCAGATAGATTTCTATTTTCGGATAGGGATGAAGAAAATACAACGGAGCAGAATGCATTGAGGACAGGTATGAAACAGAAAGAAATATTTTATAATGTGCATAAATTGCTTGATAAGGCGCAAATTCCGGTAAGTTATCAGATTGAAAGTTTTAAAAGAATGATTGACAATTCAAAATTTGATATGGAACTTAAAATTGATATTATGGAATACCGGACAAGGGTGTTTTGTTATGAGAGGGGCACCCTTGTATTTGAAAAATATGTGGATGACAGGACACTTCTGGAGTATCTGATTTTAAATGAAGTTGTGTGCAGCTATTTTTGTGTGCTTGCGGGAAAACATCATGTAAAAACCGATGGGTATATAGATATGGATTGGGAACGAAAAAGTGAAAAAGATGCTTTCGCGGCGATTGGAGATCCTTATAAAACAATGTATGAAGAGGGCATATCTATATTTAAAATCTGACTGGGAGCAGGTAAAATCTCAATCGAAATTTGTGGAGAAAATCAAACAGCTAGGAGAGAATTGAATTATGAATCGTTTTACATATGCATTGAAGCAAAGAAATCTGGAAGAATTAAGAAAGTATCCTAAGGCAGACCTGCACAATCATTTTGTGCTTGGTGGGAGCAGAAGTTTCTTATATCAGGCAGTCGGTAAAAAAATCGAGCCATTAAAGAATTCTTTGTCATCGATGGGGGAAATGGATCAATGGAGTCAAAAATACATTGGTCAGGATTTTAACAGCACTGAGATGAGAAAACTTTTAATCAAAGCCACCTTTCAACAGGCCAAAGAAGACGGAGTAACTGTGCTTGAAATTGGTGAGGATGTCTGGGGGTTAAATGAATTTTTTCATAATGATATTGATGAGCTGGTTGATGCTTTTACAAGTGCGCAAAAGGAAATCGCTCCTGATATAGAATTAAGGCTTCAGAAGAATGTTTATCTCACTTTTGGGGAAATAAAAATTTTTATTCGATTGATCTGTATGGTGACGAATTAGCACAACCAATCGAAAATTTTAAAGGAATTTATCGTCGGGCAAGAAAAGAAGGATTAAGGTTAAAAGCACACGTTGGAGAATGGGGGACTGCGAAAGACGTAAGAACAGCAGTAGAAGAATTAGAACTTGATGAGGTGCAGCATGGTATCGCGGCAGCCGATGATGAATCCGTGATCCGCTTTCTGGCAGATAATAAAATCAGATTAAATATCACACCGACAAGTAATATTTTGCTTGGAAGGGTTGCGGATATGTCCGTGCATCCAATTGGAAAACTGTATCGCAGTGGTGTCGATGTCACGATAAATTCGGATGATGTTTTGATCTTTGACTCAGACGTATCCAAAGAATATCTGCGTCTTTATGAGTCGCAGTGTTTAATGGCAGAAGAATTAGAAAACATAAGAAAAAACGGACTAAAACCTATCGCAGTATAGATAACTTTCAGTTTCATGTTGCTTTTAATAATTGAATATTGAATGATTTTACATAGCCGTTAAGGAGTAATTTTTGCTCCCTAGCGGCTTATTTTATTTTTCAAAGTAGGAGGTGAGAAAATTGAAAATTAGAAAGGTTGATGACAAGCCAATGGTCATTCACACCAAGGAGAAAGCCAAGATTCATGCCCACGAACCAAAGGGAGCCAAGATTAAAGGCAGCAACATCTATACAGTAGAGAGAGGTCCTAAGACTATCGGTGCAAAGGTATCTGATGATAAAAAGAAGTCCTATCGCAAGAGTACCATTCATCAGTCGGAGCCGAAGAATAAGGGATTATCAAGATTCAAGCGAAACCTTAAAGAATCCAACACTTCCATCAAGACCAAGAACACGAATCTTCACATTGCAGGAAGAACTGGAGCACTTGCAGCCGGGGCAGTAACAGAGCAGGTAGAAGGTGGGCATGAGGTATCGCAGGCAGCATATCTTGCATATGAATCAAGCCGACCTGTTACCGGAACTGCTTCTAAGGGTGCAGCACTTTTCAGGAAAAAGGCGGCAGCCGAGGCAAAGAAGCGTATCAAGAAGGTAGAGGCAGGAAAGAAGCTGGCAAAAAAGACAGCAAAGAAAGCTGCCAAAGATACAGCTAAGGCGGTAGCTAAAGAGACGGCAAAAGAAACAGCAAAGACTACTGCCAAGGTTGCAACGAAAACTGCGACAAAGGCAGCTGCTACGGCGGCAGGAACAGCGGTTGCACCGGGAGTTGGCACGGCAATCGGCATGGCAGCCGGATATGCTGCAGGTGTGTCCATAGAGGTCAAGGATGAAAAGATGACCAACCGGAGCAGGAAGATAAAGTTCTTTCTGGATAAGATGAGAGCACAGGAGAATCAGACGGACAGCGTGGCAAAGCTGGTAAAGGATCTGATTGTGCGAAAAGCGATTACCTGGGTAAAGGCAGCTGCACCGATTATCGGATTGGTGCTTTTATTACTTGTTCTTGTAGTTGCCATGATTGCGGTTCCGGTTATAGCGGTGATAGCAATCCTTTACAATTCACCATTTGCTTTATTTCTGCCACCACTTGAATCGGGAGATACCGTGCAGACAGTAACAAGTGCTTATGTGCAGGAGTTTAACCGGGATGTGAACACGAAAGTGAATGAGCATACCGGATATGATCTTGGAGAGCTTGTATATGTGGACTATGAAGGTATGGAAGAAAACCCAAGCAATTACTATGACATCATGGCAGTCTATATGGTCAAGCATGGTGTCGGAGATACTGCAACAGTCATGAATGATACTTCTAAAGGCTGGCTGCAGGCAGTTGTAAATGATATGTGTTCATACACCACAAGCACCGGAACAAAGGATGTGGAAGAAACGGATGCAGACGGCAATGTGACTACTGTCACGAAGTCTGTTCTGTATGTGAATGTAACGCTGAAATCGTACAGGGATATGATTTCAGTCTATGGGTTTAACTCTGATCATGTGGAAATGCTTGAGCAGATCATGAGTCCGGAGTTTATGGGACAGCTTGGATATGCCGGAAGCGGAAGTGGCGGCGGAGGCGGAAGTCCGGGAGTAAGCTCCATGACTGAGGATGAAATCAATGCCATCCTTAGTGGAATTACAGACAGCAGGCAGAAAACAGTCTGCTCCTATGCACTTCACAGAGTTGGATTTCCTTATAGTCAGGATTTAAGAGACAGCGGTAACTATTATGACTGCAGTTCCTTAGCCTATTATTCATGGAAAGATGCAGGCGTGGATATTAGTTATGGCGGTGCAACCACAGCGGCAGCGGAGGCACAGGGACTGGATGAAGCCGGAAAGACTGTCTCCTTTGATGAGTTACAGCCGGGAGACCTTATCTTCTACAGTTTTACATGCAATGGAAGATATAAGAACATCAGCCATGTGGCAGTATATGTCGGAAATGGCAAAGTGGTAGAGGCACTTAATGAAAGTCTTGGTGTGGTTTACCGGGATGTGGCAAGCACAGGAAAGATTGTTGTGATAGGAAGACCATAACAGGAAATTTGCAGAGAGGGCATAGTTTCTCTCTGAGACTGGAGGTAAGAATGGATTTAAAAGATATGATATTGGTAACAGAAAACGACAGGGGAACAGAGACAAATATGCTGATGGCTCTGGATGATTATAAGAGTTTTATAGCAATTGATGACATGTCAGAGTTTGCAGAAAATTTGTTGCAGCTTGGAAGGACACTTGGTGAAGCAGATAACTTCACAGAGTATTACAGGGCAGCAAATGTAACTGTATCTGCGAGATTCTGTCTGGATGATATTCAGCTGGGACACTTTCTTCAGGGATTTTATAACGATTCCAAAGAATTTCGGTTTGATAAAGAAGCCAGTTCTTATGAATGTGTTGCAAAGCTTAAGGAGATTGGAATGACCGATAAGGACTGGGTAGATGATTTTAACCTGCATTATGAAATGGAGAACCGCTCATTTGAAAGGGGACAGACATTTCATAACTTCAATGACCATGATTACATGGTGCTTGAAGCATTATCACCAAGGAATCTTGTGGTGATGGATATGAAGTCAGGTTCCCTTACAATCGCCCTTGGTGCGACAGAGTATAAGCGTTATCCGAAGGATGAGAAGCCTACAAAGGACAATACCACAATCGGGGTATCGTGGGAGCATGGCATTTATCTAGGTTCCACACTTTCAACTACAAATTTCAAGGCATACAAGAGGGAGTATGGCACACCGGAAAAGATAGAGGATATCTATGATTACAGGGCAAAGCTAAAGCAGAAGTTCTATTTTTATCAGGATATGTCAAAGGATGATGATGTACCAAAGAAGCTGCAGAATGACTTCCTTCACCAGATGTATGAGGATTTCGGAACGATTGAAGAGGACTGTTTTTACGACAGGCTGGAAGATGGAAAGTACGATGAGGGCTTTAAGGAAAGACAGGTAAAGGAAGAAAAGAGCCGGTGATGAGATTTTTACAGGAGGCGATATCATATGGAACAGGAATTTGATGTTGAGATAAAAGAAGTGCTTTCACGAGTACAGAAAGTAAAGGCAGAGTCGCTTGACGATGCCATCAATAAGGCAATGGATATGTATTATGCAGAGCAGATAGTCCTTGGAGCAGAGGACATGAAGGGAGTTGATTTTGCGCCTATCAGCGAAGGTCAGCTCACTTCTTCATTAAAAGAAAACGGAGGAAGAGCAAGATGAAAAGTGATTCAACAACAGTAATTAAGAACATGGAGTTTTTAGTAAAGGAACTTCATAAGGAGTGGGACAGATCGGGTGCTTCTAAGGCATCCGTTATTATTTCCCTTGAGGAAGTAGATGGTATCAATGATAAGTTAAAAGAGATTATCTATCAGACACAGAAGTCAGTCGATGAGGATGAGCTGACCTTTAAACAGAGCATTGCAAAGTCCAAGGAGTGCTATGTGCTTCTTCGTGTGGTGCGTAAGATTGCAAAGAAAAAGGATAAATGCGAAAAACAGGCAATCGACAATGAATTTGCAATCGAGCTGGATAAGGATGAGTTAAAGCTATTTAAGGGATTGTTTGCAGAGATGTTTAAGTAGAGGAGGACAAAGGTATGGGCGTTGATATGAAGGTCAAAGCGATATACGATTCTGAAATTGGTAACATCACCAGATCAGAAAAGAACTGGAAGGATGTGTTAAAGGTCGCAGGTCAGTTATACCGCTATGAATTTGACAATATCGTTATGGTAACAGCTCAGAGACCTCCGGAAAAAAGCACACTCATGGCAGATTATGATACCTGGAAAAAGGTGGGAAGATATGTAAAGCGTGGTGCGAAAGGCTGCGCCATCTTCCCGTCAAGGGCACTGAATCCACGCATGAGGTATATCTTTGATATCAGTGATACCGGAGGGAAGAATGTTAAGCTGACATGGGACCTTGAGGGAGAAAATCTTAAGGATTATGTGGATTTTCTTGTGTCAGAAGGTCAGATTGAGCAGTACGATAACAGCGACAGGGAGTCTCTAAAAAATATATTAAAACAGTTTACAGGAACAGATGTTTGGCTTATAATAAAAGAAGAGTTCGGAGACCGAATGACCGAGCTTATGCAGCTATCAGGTAGTGTGATAAAGGAAGAAAGTAAGAAACGCAATGGCTTACAGCAGGAAATGGACATGGAGCAGCTTGTATATGCAAGTGTCATGTATGCTGTAGGGACGAGATGCGGATTTGACTTATCTGTGCAAGAACAGGATTTTAGTCAGATCGTAAATATCAAAGACGAAGAGATCATTTACCGTCTTGGTTCCATTGTATGCGATGTCTCCTGTAGTGTTCTTAGAGAATTTAGTCGTAACTTAAAGGCAATCGAGAGCGAAAGGAGAATTGGATATGTTAGAAGAAATGACTTACAAGGAAGTGGACGGACTGCTTTATCCGCAGATAGAGATGCCGGACGAGACGGAGGATCTCACGAAGCTGGGCAAATACGGAAGGATGGCGATGAACTATCTAAAGGAGAACGAGCCGGCAAGATACAAGACGCTGATGAGATTCGGGAAGATGTACGAGAAGATGTCAGCGGTAGAGGCGGAAGCGAATCAGCTCTACGACAGACTGGAGATGCAGTATCTGGCGAAGCACAAGCCACAGAATCCGTCATCGACAATGGAGATGTGGAAGATAAGAGAGCAGGCGAAGATGCAGGCAGAGGAAGTGGTACTGAATCAGATAGTGATGCGATTCCACTAGAATCGGATGATACAGAACTGAATAGGGAACTTGATGAAATCAATTCATTGGGTGTTAGTAAGGAAGCCGAATATACACAGGCTTCCTTTTTTTTCGACCAGAACGGGCAGGCAAGCATTGGCACCATTCATACTGAGGACGAAAACAATAATCAGTTTATGCGTCAGTTCGAGCAGGACAGAAAAGCTGCATTAGCAGGTAAATACAATTATCTGAATCCAAAGAAGTCAGCCACAGTACCAGGTGAGTATATCAAACAGGTGCTTATGAGAGGTACAGGTTTTATCGGTGGCAAGGGCAGGGTATGCAAGATTTTTGAAACTGAGATTGATGCAGGAACCAGGGCAAAGCGTATCAAAGCAGAATATGGTCAGGGAGGTGCAGGCTGGCCGGTTGACGGACTGGGACTGCACGGATATGACACATTTCATGGGAACGGACTGCGTTTTCAGTGGCGAGATGAGGATGGAGAGGTTGAAGGATATGTTTCGTGGAAAGATATCGAAAAAGAGCTTGGTGTCCTTATTCTTACAGGGGAATACCAGCCTGAGACACCTCGTATTGATGAGCTTGCGATGGACGGACTCCGTGAGGATGATGAGGTCATTGATGCCGAATACCGGGAAGTGGAACCGGAAGAGGCAGAATCAGAGATTGATGATTATGCAATACCGGATGAGCCGGAGAGCTATGCTTCTAACCGAACTGTAAAAGCAGCAAATTCACATGAAGATGCACATGAGGAAAGTAATGAAGCATATGTATCTGCATATGGCATGACACCACAGGAAGCTGCCGATGAAGACCGCATGGTAACACAGGCAGAATATGGTGCAGAGATAGAAGCTGAAACATCTGAAAAAGATCCATCAGAGCTTCAGTATATTACACCGATTGATTATGCCAAGCGTATTGCAGAGCTTGATGAAGACCTGCGAGATGCTGCAGAGATTCTTGTGACAGATTGCAGCTGCTACACACCATTTAGGGCATTCCTTATGGATGTGGTGGAGTCTGATTTTGCATTTATGCCAAATAAACTTGACCTTATTAGGGATATTGCATTAGGGACAGATAATGCAGAAAGAAAAGCATATTCCAACAATAAGTATGGTCTTGTGGAGTACTCAATCAGAAGCGGATATGTGAAGATCAGCTATAAGAACAGGAATGGTGTGCGTAAGGAAGGTGCACTCGACTGGCGTGAGTTATATGAAATCTTATCTTATATGGTAAAACAGCCATTTTACTGCGGAGAAGACCAGAAAAGGTATTATCAGGAGACAAAGCAGAAGGCTGACAGGGATAAGATGAATCCGGTCTATAAGAGATTCTTTGATATCGAGGATAGTGTAAAAGCCAATCGTCTTGAAACCAGGGAAAGAGCAATAGCGAATGGCTGGGAAACCAAGATTGATGAGAATGGACATGTAGTTTCAGATGATGCAGTACAGAAAAAGCACAACTTCCACTACAACCTCTGGGAAATGGAAAAAGGCGGAGCTAAGACCAGATACCAGTGGAATATGGATGCAATCCGCACTCTAAAGCAGATTGAATCAGAAAACAGGCTTGCCACACCGGGGGAGCAGAAAGTTCTGTCGAAGTTTGTCGGATGGGGCGGACTGTCACAGGCATTTGATGAGGAAAACGCAGGCTGGAGCAAAGAGTATGCAGAGCTTAAAGAACTTTTATCTGATGAGGAATACAGTGCGGCAAGGGCAACAGTAAATAACGCCTTTTACACTTCACCGGAGATAGCCATGTGCATGAATTCGGCACTTGTCCAGTTTGGTTTCAGAGGCGGCAATGTATTAGAGCCATCCATGGGTATTGGTAACTTCTTTGGAAGTATGCCGGCACCAATGCAGAGAAGCAAGCTGTATGGGGTGGAGCTTGACAGCATTTCAGGAAGAATTGCAAAGCAGCTTTATCAGAATGCCAATATCAGTATCACAGGATTTGAGAATACCACATATCCGGATAACTTTTTTGATGTGGTTGTCGGAAATGTGCCATTTGGGGATTATAAGGTATTTGATCCGAAGTACAACAAGTATAACTTCCGTATCCACGATTATTTTCTGGCAAAAGCACTTGATCAGGTAAGACCGGGAGGCATGGTTGCAGTAATCACCACAAAGGGAACACTTGATAAGGCAAATCCTACTATCCGAAAGTATCTGGCTGAAAGAGCAGAGCTTGTGGGAGCAGTAAGACTTCCGAATACTGCATTTAAAGATAATGCAGGAACCGAAGTGACAGCAGATATCCTGTTTTTGCAGAAGAGGGAGAGAAAGATTGATATTGAGCCGGACTGGGTACACCTTGGTGTAACTGGGAATGGCATTGCAGTCAACTCTTATTTTGCAGAGCATCCGGAGATGATGCTTGGATCTATGGAATATGACACAAGGATTTACGGACAGGACAGCAGATATACAGTCTGTGTGAATAATGATGAGAACTTCAATATGTATGAGACTCTCAATAAGGCTATCGGTAATATCAAAGCCCAGATGACAGATTTTGAGAGAGTGGCAGATGAGGCGGAGCAGACGGAGGAAGTTATCCCGGCTGATCCGGATGTGAGAAACTACACTTACACATTTTTTGAAGGAAAGCTCTATTACAGGGAAAATTCCGAGATGGTAAGAAAAGAAGTATCACAGACTGCCGAGGAGCGAATCCGAAGCCTTGATGAAATCAGACAGATAACAAGAGAGCTGATTGATATCCAGATGGATGGCTGCAGCGAGGAGGAGCTTTCTGATAAGCAGAGACTTCTTAATGTAAAATATGATGCCTTCGTAAAGCAGTATGGAGCCATTACTTCAAAAGCAAACAGAATAGCTTTCAGGGATGACAGCGATTATCCGCTTCTTTGCAGTCTTGAGGAAGTAAATGAAGACGGGGAGGTGAAAAAAGCGGATATGTTTTATAAGCAGACGATTAAGGCAAAGACTGTCATAGACAGGGTTGAGACTGCTGTGGAAGCATTAAATGTATCCGTCAATGAATTTGGATATGTAAACCTTGCCTATATGCTTTCTATCTATGAGCCGGATATTACAAATGCAAAGGATGAACTTGCAGAAAAGACCGGACAGACAGCGGATGAGATAACGATAAGTGATGATGCTTTGGCAGAGCTTAGAAGAGCAGTTCTTGTGGAAGAGCTGGATGGATTGATTTTCCTAAATCCCGACCGTTACAACGAGAACAATCCGGACATCGGATGGGAGACAGCAGATGAGTATCTATCCGGAAATGTGAGAGACAAGCTTCGTGTAGCAAAGGCTATGGCAGCGGATACAGACAATCCACAGGCAGAAAGATTTGCAGGCAATGTGGCAGCACTTGAAAAGGTGCAGCCGGAATGGATTGAAGCATCAGACATTGATGTAAAGATTGGTACGACATGGATTGAACCGCTTGATTATGAGCAGTTTATCTATGAACTTCTCAATACGCCAAGGCGGGCAAGGGCAGTCAGAAGCCAGTTTTACAATACAGGAATTCAGGTACACTTAAATAAGATGAGCATGGAATGGTTCATCGAGAATAAAAGCATGGATAAGCATTCAGTGGCAGCTACTAAGACCTATGGTACAAGCCGCATGGATGCTTATTCTATTTTTGAGGATACGCTGAATCTTAAAACTGTAACAGTAAGGGACAGGATTGATGACGGAGATGGTAGGTATCATTACGAAGTCAATAAGAATGAGACAATGCTTGCAAGGGAAAAGCAGAACATGATCAGGGAGAAGTTCAAGGAGTGGCTGTTTTCAGAGCCGGAGCGAAGACAGAAGTATGTGGAGTATTACAACGAGACATTCAATAACATCCGTCTGCGAGAGTATGACGGAAGCCACTTACAGTTTCCGGGAATGAATCCTGCGATTGAGCTAAAGCCTCATCAGAAAAATGCTGTGGCAAGAATCCTTCTCGGAGGAAACACACTGCTGGCACACTGTGTAGGTGCCGGAAAGTCCTTTGAGATGATGGCTGCCTGCATGGAGCAGAAGAGACTCGGACTTGCCAATAAAACCATCATGGTTGTTCCAAAGCCGCTTATCGGTCAGACTGCATCAGAGTTTTTAAGGCTTTATCCGTCAGCAAATATCTTAGTTGCCACAGAGCGTGATTTTGAAAAGAGCCGCAGGAAGCAGTTTGTCTCAAGGATTGCGACAGGTGACTATGACTGTATTATCATGTCCCACTCGCAGTTTGAGAAAATCCCAATGTCGGCAGAACGGCAGGTTGCCATCTTACAGCAGCAGATCGACGAGATCATGTTCGGCATTGAGGAAGCCAAATCCGCCAAAGCCGAGCGATACACGGTCAAGCAGTTGGAGCGTACCCGA
>OMFQ01000524.1_pt1 | contig 21342 bp, 11 predicted proteins | sample 1645671 | NCBI WGS metagenome assembly OMFQ01 (sample SAMEA103958119, study PRJEB25191) | human gut metagenome | biome: human-associated habitat [ENVO:00009003]; feature: intestine environment [ENVO:2100002]; material: feces | place: Germany | collected 2013/2015
ATGCGTAGCCGATGACGAACCCCGAAAGCATGAAGAAGAAATCGACAGCCAGATACCCATGATTGAATTTTTGGTCTATGGGACTTGTAGCAAAGCCTTCGAATACATGATACCATATCACCAGAAGAGCCGCAACCCCTCGCAGTCCGTCAAGGAGTACGTAATGGGGTTTAGAGTCTGCAAATGCAGAGGAAGAGATTTTTTGCATGTTTTAAATTATTGTTCAAATTAGTATTAGTCATTGAAGAAGCCGCAAAAATACGGAATTTATAAGTTTAAAAATTTGTCCTGCATCAAAATCTTGCCGTGTATGGGAATTATTTGTATGCTCTGAGGCGGCTGAGTGTTGATAGTGTGATGCCCAGATAAGAGGCGATATATCCCAATTGTATCCGTTGGCACATTTGAGGAAACTGAAGTTTGAATGCTTCATATCTTTCTTTTGCAGACAGGGTGAGGCGGTCTTTGTGCGAACGGTGCAGGCGTCTGTATTCGTTTTGATGAATCACTCTTCCCCAGTTTGCCAGTTCGATATTGGTCTGAAAAAGCCGGATCAAATCAGATAGTGCTATTTTATAGGCAACCACGTCTTCAAGCGTTTCCACAAATTCCTCACTCATTTTATTATAATATAATTCATCCATGCTGAAAACAATCCCTCCTTCACACGAGAAGGAGGTAGTGATTTCCTCTCCGTTGACCAGCCAATAAGAGCGGGTCATTCCTTTTTCGATGAAATAAGCTGATCTGCTATATTGATTAGCCTTTATCAATTGATATTTTTTAGGGAAATGGCAAAGTGTCACATTATCCTTCAATAGTTGTATTGTATCATCAGAAACCGGATACAGAGAGGTCATCATTTCTATTACATTCGTCATAAAGCAAATCCTTAATTGTTTTTCCAGTGGTCACAAAGATAGGAAAAACAATTACTTCAGCAATACAAACGGCAACCATTTTACAAAACGATATTCTCTATCGAGCTTTAAGGCAATGACAGGTATTTGTCGTCCTTTCTCCCAAGCCGGCAAAGATAAGATGACCTCATTATTCTTTCGTTGAATCTTAATCCTTTTACCTGTCGACAAATCAAAAGCTTTGGTTATCTGATAGCCTTCCAAAGAATTTATCCGAAGGGTAGAAACCGGTTTCCGTAAATGCAAGTATATATACTCATCTTTATAGGTACTTCCTATTTCATCAGTTTGCTTGAAAGGACCTCCATGTGTATCATACACAGCTTCTCTATTCCGGTTGATCCATTTCGTCAATTCATATAACCGTTCCACTTGTTCTTCGGGCATCTCTCCGGTAGGTTTAGGTCCGATATTCACTAATAGATTACCGTTACCGCAAAGTGTTTTACTAAACATTCCGATCAGTTCGTCTGCTGTCAGCATCTTAGCATCAGGTTCGTAAGCATATACCGGATAAGTGACGCTGGTACATGCTTCCCATGGAAACGGGGGAGCATCTGTTGTTTTGGCTTCTATTGAGAAGTAGTCGCCCGATGAGCCGTCTGTCCAGAAAGTTTCATGCCCGTCCTCTCCTCTGGTAATAGCCAGACGAGTAGATAACGTATTACTTTTTAGTTTCTTGATATACTGATATAAATCATTTCCTTCTTTTGCAGTCCAAAGAGGATCCAGCCAAAAGCCGTCAAACCACAAGATATCCGGCTGGTAACGGTCTATCAGTTCTTTTGTCTGGTTATGCACAAACCGGATAAAATCTTCCCGCCCATATTTCGGTTCTTTTATTTCTCTTCCAACTTGTGCCATAGAGTTCCAACCGCAATAATCAATGTCTGCTATTGAATAGTAAATGCCATAAAGCAATCCCTGTTTCCGACATTCTTCACCCAATTCCTTCAAAATATCTCGCTTGAAAGGTATGCGGTCTATATCAAAGATAGAATATTCGCTCGGCCAAATGCAAAACCCGTCATGGTGTTTTGAAATGACTACCATATATTTACATCCAGCCTGAACAGCTACATTTACAATCTCTTTAGGATTGAAATTCTGAGGATTCCATTTCATGGTAATAGAGTCCGCCACACTTTTAGGAGTACCATTACCAATAGCCCAGGAATCTCCTGTACCGGGTGAATGACAAGCCATCCAATGAATGAACAAACCCAGTTTGGCATCTTGAAACTGTTTTAGAAGTTTCTTGTCCGTTTGAGGATTAAGTACCGTTGTCTGACTTTGCACACAAGTTAAATATCCACATATAAACAATAATAGAAAAGAGAGTCTTTTAAGCTGCATATAATAGAAGTTATTTAAGTTATTTTTCTATATTCAAAGAGGTGTTTTACCCCATACATCTGAATTAGCGGTCATGATTTTCAAACATAAACCACTCCAGATTCATAAAATCCTGCCCGGTCATAGACGGATCATTGTTCTTGAACACCAGCACCAATGCATGAACACCGGTCACCGGTTTCACTTTTGTCCGGTGAATGGAATAGGCAACATCCCCATTCATCGGTTGCAGCTCACAAGTACCAATCAGTTCTCCATCCGGTTTATCCAAACGGATTTCAATAGTACCGGCAGCATTCTTTCCCCATGTTTTGCAAATGAAAGAATTCACCTCCATTCCTGTAAAATCGAAATATTTCCAGTAAGCACAATCTCCATTCCGTATAGCCGACAAATATTCTACCGGATTGCTATGTGCCGGACGCCGAACAACTACCGTGGTATGCCCCGACAAAAGACAAGCCCTCGCCGCATCCATACGCAATAAAGGATTAATAGGCCCCCCACAACCTTGAGTGGTCATTTCTACTTCATTGATAGTTCCGTCCGGATTAAATACAATGGGTTCCATACAAACCTTGCGCATAGATGAACTAGCATGGGTAGGCCGATGATAAAAGATATACCACTGCCCATCTATTTCAGCCATAGAACCGTGATTGTTCACTAAATTCCGGTCACTCCCCCAATTGTCTATAATTACTCCCCGATATGTATAAGGACCTAATGGAGAAGTAGCCGTAGCATAGTTCAGGGTAGCACAATTAGATTCACCGTGACGCTGGTGCCCGGCATATACATAATAGTAGATGCCATTCCGTTTACGGACCGAACTGCCTTCATTGAATGCATGTTCATTATAAGTCAACAGTTTCTCATGTACTTCACCTTCGATAGATAACATATCCTTACTCAGTTTAGCTCCTTTGGCATTGGCTTGTCCCCAGAATAAATAAGCTTGCCCGTCATCATCTATAAAGACCGAAGGATCAATTCCATGAATTCCGGCTATGGCTTTTCCCTCTTTAAAAGGTCCATAAGGAGAAGAAGATACGGCAACACCTTCATCTTCCTTTTCATTCGTCAGGCAATAGTATAAATAGTATTTGCCGTTGTGATAGATACAATCCGGAGCATAAAGCAACTGGTCGGTATAGTCGACTTGTTTCCCTATACCTTTTGTAGCGAAAGAAAACTGTTCCACATCCCAATTTATCAAATCAGAAGTCGATAACACATCATAGGTATGCGAACACCAGACATTTGTCGGCTCATCACGCGAACCATATACATAGACACGCCCATCAGGCATCTGCCTGGCCTCCGGATCGGCAATATACACGCCCGGAGGAGAAATAGGATTAAGCATTCGATGATTAGTCTTAAGTAATTTGGAAACCTTCTTTCCTGTTTGTTCGGTCACAGCCGTATTTACCATGCGATGCTGTGCCGACAATCCCAAACAAAAGGTTAAGAGTATAAAAAACAGTATCTTATTTCTCATAATTCTATATTTTTTCAGTTCTAACTCTAACGTATCATTTGATTATTTTATAAAAAAGTCTTTTTTGATCCGTATGTCCTCCACCGAACGACCTATCATCAGGTTGAACTTCCCGGATTCGACAACATATTTCATATCTTCATTCCAAAGTCCTAAATCGGAATAAGGAATGACTATCCGAATATCCTTAGATTCTCCCGGATTCAGACTCACTTTCTCAAAACCTTTCAGGCAGGCAACAGGCGTTACAACACTAGAAACACAATCACGTATAAATACTAAAGCGGTTTCTTTTCCTGCCATGTTTCCCGTATTCTTAACAGTAAATGTGAATTCAATATCCTGAGTTTGAGGAATGACACTGTCGATTTTCAATCCTGAATATTCATAACTCGTATAGCTTAATCCATGACCGAAACAAAATGCAGGTTTTTCATCTTCTCTGGAAGAACCCAAACCATAACCCGTCCAATATCTGGAAGGTCTTTGATAATAATACATTGGGATTTGACCGGCATGTTTGGGAATGGTAATTGGCAATTTGCCCGAAGGATTCACTTCTCCAAATAATATTTCAGCTAAAGCTTGTCCGCCATACATTCCCGGTTCCCACACATCTACTATGGTTGGGATGTTTTTGGTTATCCATTCGTTATTTAGAGGTTTGCCATTTACAATGACGATAACTACGGGAGTACCAGTGGCATGTATTGCTTGGACCAGCTCCAACTGTCGTCCGTAGAAATCTATTGAAGGACGGTCCGCCGATTCTCCATAAGTTCTTAATCCCCATTCCGAACGTATTCCATATCCTCCAATTGCAACAATTGCCAAATCGGACTGCCGGGCCTTTCGGACAGCATCATCAATACTGTAATCAGAGATGCCGCCGCCTTCGGTTATCAGCTTCTTCTGGATAGCAGGATCGGTAGTATTTACCGACAGATCAGATTTCTTTGCCTTAATCCGTCCGCTATTGCTGTATAAGATCGACTGCTCGGGAGAGGCTGCCGCCTGAATACCCTCCAGAATAGTAGTTACGTGGTCATCCGGTTGAAAGATAGACCAGTCACCCAAAATACTTTGATTGTCAGCATTCGGTCCGGTAACTAAAATCTTCTTGTATTTAGTCCTGTCAAGAGGTAGGATTTTTAAGCAAGACAATGGCTTCTCTAGCAGCTTCCAAAGCCAATGCTTTGTTCTCTTTGCTACCATAACTATCTTCTTCAGGAGATACATAACGCTTCTCAAACAATCCCAGCTCGAATTTAATCTTCAAGATTCTTCTGACAGCATCATCAATACGCCGGGGAGATACTTTCTTTTCCCTGACTAACTCTACGAGCGGACGTACAAAGCGTGCCGAGTCAGCAGAATACATATGCATATCCAAACCGGCATTGACCGACTTACAAACAGCCTCTTTCTGATTTTCAGCTATCTGATGCAAAGAAGTAGCCAAATTCTCCACATCTCCCATATCACTGATAAAAAAGCCTTTAAAACCATACTCCTGCTTGATTATATCAGTCAACAACCACTTGGACGCATGTACCGGCACTCCTGCAATATCATTATGTCCGGGCATAATAGTCATACATCCGGCCTCTATGGCTGCCTTGAAGGGAGGCAGAAAATACGAACGGAGTGCCCGTTCAGACAGTTCGGCACTAGCATGATTACATCCTCCGACGGATGCGCCTCCCCCCACCAGATGTTTGACTGAAACAGCCACTTTCTTAAAAGGATTTTCATTGCCCTGGTACCCCCGTATAGCCTCTTTAACCAATTCGCTTGTCAGAAAAGGATCTTCGCCATAGGTTTCACCGGTCCTTCCCCAACGGGCATCCTGAACGATATCTATACAAGGAGCAAATGCCCAATGTATACCGGAGGAACGGATTTCTTCACCGGCCTTCGAAGTCGTGCGATAAATTAATTCCCGGTTGAAAGTAGCGGCCATGCTTATGGAAGTCGGGAAAATCGTTCTGCCCGTAAGCATTGCATATCCATGTGCCGCGTCCATGCCTATAAGATAAGGAATCTTCAGACGGGTTTGTTCGGACAGTTTTTGTAGTTGATTGCATTCTTCAGGCTCCAAATCCGCCAGCCATGCACCGAAATCATAATATCCATTCTTAAATATGGCCTCTTTATCCCATACGGTAACCATATCCATTTGCCCTATCTTTTCCTCCAATGTCATCTGCGCAAGCAATGCTTCCACTCTTTTGTCTACAGGTTGTTTGGCATCCATATAAACGGAGGTGTCTACCTCTTGCGTAGACCGACAAGACATAAGAAATAAAATTAAAGTATATAAAATCAATTTCTTCATGTTTATTCAAATTTTATCGTTTTATAATTTTCGATTGGGTTCAGGCATACATTACCCGGTTCTATTATCGGGATAACTGCTCCGGATAGTTTCACTTTCTTACCTTCATAAATAACTTCACCCATTTCACGACGTTCCAGACCTGTATTTAAAGATATGAAAAAGGGAAATAGATCGTGTCCTGTTGCAAGACTCATGTCCTCTATCATCTCTTCCCAAGTCAGAAGTCGCATCGGATCGTTTTTCCAACGGGTATACTGGATATGTTTCCACCGGGCATACCAAGTATTTCCATATGTGTCGTCCAAACGTTGCCAGATATACCAAAGTTTATACCAGCCTGCCCCGTAAGAAAATTGCTTGGCATACTCTCCGTCATTTGTATATCTTTTTAAGTCTAGTTGTCTGAATTCGGAAGAACGGAAGAAATCTTCGCACTTTTTATTCGCATGTTGCCGGAGTTCCTCATTATAAAGTGCCTCTACTTTCCCTTGAAACCAACCGGCATGTGCTTCTCCCTGATTTCCAAAAGGTACATCACCAGCCGCTTGTCCTTTCTCGTTGACCGGGCCTGCCAGTGTATGTGCCAGTTCATGTCCATAAATAGAAATCAGACTGGCTGAATCTTGACTAATAATACCATTCTCCTTAGGAAAGAAACTGTTGACAGCCCAGCCTCCTCCACTTCCGGCAGAGAGAACGAGAAACATCGGTTCCTCGGTTTGCCGAGACGGATACCATTGCAACAATGTATCGTTTATCCTAAAGAATTCTTTTTTTATACATTCAAGAAGAGTATGGTTAACAGTAGGCGCATAATAAGTGACCATACCATTAATAACACTTTCCAATTCCGGATAGATAGCTCCGCCACCACCCATTGTTTGGGGCAAACGAGGCTCTCCTCCCACCGGAACCTGTTTCTCACATAACCAGTCCATTATTTGGTCAACAAAAGCACTTCCCGCTTCTCCATTACTTAGAAAATCATCTAAAGCCGTACCGACTGCTATACGTCCCTTACCATATTCACGGTAAGCGCGGATAGGCAAACTGTCACTCCCCATTTCCCAAGGTATCCACTGTTCTGAAAGAGCCAAACCAATATGCCGACGATTCTTATAGTTCTGATAATCTTTGGTATAACTTGCATCAAAATTCTTGAGCAACCGGTTCAGAGACCAATTATCGACCTGTTCTGCTTTTACAGGATCAGCCAGAATAATCAAGCCACCTCCCTCAGATACAAAATCTTTGAGCAAGAGACACTCCTGCTCCGTATAAACCGGAGCAGAAGGGTCATTCTGAAAAGTAATGATTACGTTATATCTAAAATTAGGATACCAGGCAAAAGGATAAATCTTACGTTCCGGATCATATGGAATACGGATACGGGACACCCCCTTCTCATCCAGGACACTACCGAGTGAGGCTTGTGACGATACACTACGAAATCCTTTCTGGTGTAACATATCCGGCAATCCCCACATGAAATTGAACGAACATTGATGCGAAAGATCAATAAGGACATTATATCCTTTATCTATCGTCATGGCAATGGGAGCAGGAGGATATTTCTTCCCGATTTCGACAGGTAGAGTTTCTCCGGAATGCCACGCCTCGGTGATAATTTGTTCTTCATCTTTCAGTGTGCACCCAGTGACGAGCACAGTAATCCAAAGCATTAATAAACATCTGATAATCATTACTTATATACATTTTATTTGGAACGTTCAACAGTTATCAGTTTACCGTCTGCTTGTACGGCTCTGATAGTACATTGGCTGACAGGAAGTTCGTCGGGTAAAGTGAATTTCAGGAAGTTAGAGAAGTATTTTCGTTCTCCGTCTTTCCAGATTTCAAAAGCTACCGCTTCATTACCGTTAATTATGGTTACTTGCTGTCCACTGACACTATAAGTCGGGGTCTTGGTTATCTTTTGATTCTCTTTAAACTGAGTATAGTGCCCTACATCCCCTATTTTACCAGTCAGTCCCAGACTTTCCAAACCTGCATCTCCGTCTTTCCGATCTTCAATATAGTAGAAAGGTTGAGGATTCGGATATTTGGAAGTGTATTCTCTAGTTTCTGCAATCATTGCATTGGTGACAGTATAGCGATTTGGCCCATATTGTTCGATAGTTTCGTCTACCGGAGTCATAAATCCCCACATATCAAAGAAATCTGCCAAATTCTTTTGAGCTATGTCACTGGCATATTTCACAAATTGCATTTGTCGTTCTCCTACAGGGATATTATTCAAGTTTCTATTATTACGCAATTTCTTGAATAATTCCGGGTAGAAATCGGATTTGATACCGCATCGGTGGAAATAAAGCCATAATTGCCAGTATATACGCATATGAATTTCCGTATCTTCCTTCTTGGGATCGCCAAGGAAATTACAGAAAGGACGGTTATTCAGTTTCCTGTCTGCCAATACGCTCAACGGAGCTCCGTTTGAACATTCTCTCCCTATTTTATAAAGTACATAATTTGAAAAGAGGTTATTGGATGACTCAAAACAACCGGTCCAGGCAATAGCTCCCTGGTGAAGGTGACCGATTTCATGGGCAGGGCCCCAGCAGCGTCGTTCGGTATATAACTTTTCAGTAGGCATAAATTCGTCCAATGCATTAATCCCGAAACCTATTTGTCCGTTACCGGCCCACATATAGCTATCATCATTGATCGAAGAACCATTCACATGATTATTGAACAATGCAGGACGAATATCCTCCAAGCCCAATAGTTCGTATTGCCAGTTCACAAAATGATCAAACATAGTGATATACTCAACTATAGAATTCGGCTGCCACTGAAGTAACTTGGTACGATGAAAATTCAGTAACATTTCATTTCCCTTAATAAGAAAGTATTCATAGGTCGCCTTTTGGAGAAGTTCCGTGTAAACAGCATCAGTCTTATCCCTTTCCAAATCAAAATAACCGCTAACTGTACCGGAAGTCAATGGTATATGAATCTTTACAGGCTTCGCATTCTCCGAAGTTAGTTCGGTGTTATACATAACAAACAACATACCATCACCCTTCATTTGGAGTTTGTTGATACCTTCATTCAACATGTATTTGTCTCCACTCAAATTGGAGGATCGAATCGCTTGTAAACTAATAGTATTCCCATAAGTTTCTCCTACCATGACTATTAATTCATCACCTGAATTTACATAGATACCAGTAGGATTATCCAAATCAGTGTATGATTTCATATACAGTTTATCAGCCCAATTATTAGGAGTACTATAAGGTTTGTATTCCTGAATTCGGAATTTCTTTTCCCAAGTATCATAAGTGCCGTTTTTCAGTTGCATAGCTATATTGATAAAATAGCCGGGCAATGCTTGAATTTGTTGCATAGTTGCCTCCGGACGCACTTCGCTACAAGTGAGATCTGTAAATACACTTAACAGCTGTTTCTCTTGTTCACTCAAGCCTGATTTCATCTCATAAAATTCGATTTCTTCACAGTTTACATAATCATCTTTTGCGGTATTGATTACAACCTTTAATTTAGTGATCTTTGCTAATGGTTTATCCATAGCAAGTTTAGTCTGCGAAGTTGACTTCTTGAAATCGTATGAACCCAGAAGAATATATTCAGGTGTGTCTTGTGTCGCATAATACAGGTCAAATATCCCCCAATGACCTCCTCCGGTACTTCGCGGAGTATAAACAAAATAATCCAATGTATGTGTTCCGTCAAAATCAAACTCAAGAATGACAGGGAATTTCGTGGCTCCCGCAGCCCAAGGACTATGATAAAAATTATTTCCACCAAGTCCATCCCAACATTTTTCTATTTCTTGTCCCGGTTGATGCTGACTGGCAGTTCCACCGATAGGTTTGAACATAACATCTCCTCCCGGTTCAACATCATCGGTATTGGGTTCCAACGGTTTTGTTGAATAACACATTCAGCCGCTACGCCTTCATATTTCTCATTATCAAAATGAATAGAAGCAGAACGCACCTCTCCGTACATCGCATAATTATCAATATGGAAAGTATGTTCTTTACTACTCAGGGCACGTGTATCAGGAATAGTCGTCTCGTTCAACCAATCACAGACTTCTGGTATATTGACCTTATAATCTATATTGGATGTAATTTTAAGTCTTACATCTCCACCGTCGGCAGATAATGTGGTAGCAGTAAGCGGAGTAACCAAAATTGCCGGACCATATCCTAGTTGCCGAACCTTGATAGTATATTCTTTGACTGTCGAAACAACTTTTACTACTGCTTCTCTGACCTCTGGTTCTTCACTGGCAGGAATATACAGACGCACCATGTTTTCGTCAATAACTTTCGTCGCCATACACCAGTTTGGGGCAGAAGATGTAATACGCCATTCATCTTTGGATAAATTGGTAATTACCGGTATTTCGATATCATGTTTTTTGTTATCGAAATCCTGTATTAGAAATTCTTCCGCTATTTCCAATTGAGGTATAGAATGATTTTCATCTTCATCATTGCATCCACAGAAGACCGGCATGCAGCATATAAGCATAACCAAAATTAAGCTTTTGATTCTTTGTATATCTTGTTTATCCATACATTTTTAATTTATAAGTATATTATTTGATTTATTCCGCAACCCATAAATTTAACTCGGCAATAGCTATAGCATTCAGTATTGACTCTTTAGAATGAGTCGATTCAATACGCAGATATCTGAACGAACCAGACATTGGCACCATAAGTTCCGATTCATAAGTGGCTCCCATTTCTGACAATGGCAGATCATCACTTAAAGTTTTCAATAAAGTAAAGTCTATTCCATTCTCACTTGTATAAATATTGAGCTCTTGCGGATTTGCATTACCATTGTTAGAACCATTTGCGGCGGTTCTAGTGATATAGCTAAATTTAAAACCACTATACACATGAGGCAATTCAACCTGTATATATGGGAATTCCGAGAAATCACTAGGATAACCATGAAATGCCCAATACGAATGGAAGGAGGTATTGATATCTCCATCAATGATATTGACAAGTTGCGTACGTGGATCCAATGATTCAAAATCTTCGGTTCTCGCATTACTGGAGATCATGCTTTCTGTCAGTTTGATCTCTTTTAATTCTGTTATATCAATATGCTTCTGATATACGATACCAGCCAGATAAGTATTTACCCCTTCTTTAATGTCAAATGTAGGCATACTACATTCGGACAATTCTATCGGTAACATGTATTTACCAAATTTCAAATCATCCGGAATATTAATTTTAACCGTAGCGATACTTGTACTTTTTCCGGAAACGAACGAAACCTTTTCTGCTAAAGTATAACAATTATCCGGTAGTAATTCGAAATCTGCATGATTAGTCTCATTATAAGCAGTCAACAATTCAGGATTAATCTTTAAAGTGCAATCAAAATCCCAATTATTTTCCATCGGCATACTTATAGGTATAGTAATATCGAAACTTGTTTCCCCACCTTCTTCCGCTTTATAAGGCTGATAACCTGATTTTTCAAAATAGAGATAAGGGGTGACAATATCCGGAACAATAAATATTTGCCTTTTATCAATATTGATATCATCACTAGAATTATTCAAGACAAGTGGCAAAATATAGTTGGCCTTATCCAATTCTTTAATTTTATCAATATAGAAAAACGCTTTTACCTTTTTGTGGTTATCGGTATCTTCAAACGCCAATGTTGGTGTTTCCAGCTTGAAACAGTTATCAGGTAACAATTTATAATCCGTTTCATTTTCTGCATTATAAATTTGTATATTAACAGCATCTAAAACAGAAACATCAACTGTTGAATATTTCTTTGAATTATATCCGGCCCTAATAACGGTGAATTCACAACTGGCTTCATTACTTGTATCATAAATAGTAACATGCTGCTCTCCATTATTTTTAAAATAGAGAATAGACTCATATTGATCCAGATAATCCTCACATCCATCATCACAAGCGCCTAATGACACTAATGCGAGAAAAAAGATGATGATTTTAAATATATTGTTTTTCATACAGTTTTCTTTTTGTTGATTTACGAAATTACCACCCATAATTTTGTGTCAGTTGTTTGTTCAAGCTGATTTCTGTCTGAGTAAACGGATACAAGTAATGTTGTTTTTTGAATACACGTTTTTCAAACACTGTTCTTTCCCAAAAACTATCAGGAGTTACATCACCGCTTCCGGTAGTTTCCACATTCATACCCCACATCTTACCCCCGTCACATTCTTCAGCGATTTTCCAAGTACGAGTATCAAAAAAACGATGATTTTCGAAAGCCAGCTCTACACGACGTTCTTTACGGCATAAATCAAATAATTCATTATCATCAGCATGAGGATAAGATTCAGTAATAGACGGCAGAGCAACTCTTGCTCTCAGCTCTTGCCACACTTCCATTGCTTTGGTATAATAATTAGCCGGGATATTCACCCCTCTAATTTTACATTCTAACACAGCCTCTATAAAATTCAAGTAAATTTCTCCCAACCGGAAAGTCGGAAAAGTAATTTCTCCCCATTGTCCATTTGCCGAATTAGCCGTATGGTCATAAAAGCGATTCACCAAAAAACCAGACTTAGGACGAGCGTCCGAAGTATAGCCGTTGGCCCCATGAGCAAAAGAAGTAAGTGTCATTTCATTACCATGATGCCATTTGCTCCCACTAAAGAAAACTGTTACATAAAAACGCGGATCTCTTTCCGTACACATCTTTACAGTATTCAGTTTGTAAGAAGCAGCTCCTCCCCATGCAGGATAGACGAAATCAGTATAAGCCATCTCGTCCATAGGATAACCAGACTCCTGATCAACTATAGGACTACCGTCTGATTCATAACCTGTAATAGGAAACCTACCTGTCTTTGCCATTGGATAGGCATCCACTTGTTGCTGAGTAACCCCGACAAATCCCCAAGAAGAACTACCTGCAACGGAAGTAGGACATGTATGAGCCGACATTATAAAACGCCCTTTCGAACCGGTAGTCCATATTAACTCACTGTTCCACTTTTCTTGTGTTATGCCATAATAATTATCATACGGATCATCATCATCAGAGTGATATAATTGGTAAAGATTGCCATCAATGATCTTGTATGCTGCATCTGCTGCCGTTTTCCACTTTGCCGCATCATAATTCTGCGGAAATAGATTCGTTCCATCAGGATTTTTAACAGAGGCATACATCGTATTTCCATTAAACAAATCACGTGCAGAATAAAGAGTCAAGCGTGAGATTATGGCTTGGCAAGCACCTTTGGTAGCCAAGCCCTTTTCTGTACTGGAAGTCCAATTAGACTTCATATACGGGCTATCAATCAACGAATTCAACTCACCTATTACATAATTCACACATTCATCCCATGTATTACGGGGACGTTCCAGCTCAGCTGCACTTTTTGTAAAATCAAGTAGCTCATCATGCAGAATGAATACCGGTCCGTAGATTCTCATCATCAGAAAATAGTAATAACAACGTGCAAAACGAGTTTGTACCTTCCACTGTTCTTTTTCATCATTGCTCAACAACGGGTCAGTACAACGATCAATATTAGCTAAAAATATGTTACACTCACGTATCCCTCTATAATAAGTACTCATACGTTCGTAAGGTACATTTGACGGATTCCAAGCTCCGGAAGTCATAATATGATATTCACGGTCCCGCATTGAAACTGTTACTTCATCAGCTGCCCCGCTCCATGGAGTATATTGGAAATCATTAGCGTCATCCGGTAAGAAACTCATAGTAGTTAACCAATATTTACGTGAATCCGCACGGGTTTCCCACACTTTATCCAAAGTCAGCGCTTCATCTTCCTGTCTATCCAGAAAAGAGTCACATGATGTTTGTGACAGCAGTAAGGCACACACAAACAAAGAAGAACAGTATTTAGTTATTTTTTTCATATATCGTTTCATATTATATTAGAATTTAGCGTTCAAACCTATTGTGAAAACTCTTAATGGAGGATAAATACCTCCGTCTGAACTTCCGGTTTCCGGATCCCATAATTTGAATTTACTAAAGGTCAGCAAATTACTCCCTGAGACATAAATACGGGTAGATTTGATAAACGTTTTTTCAAGAATAGACTTGGGAATAGTGTATCCAATTTCAAAATTTTTCAGTCGCAAGAAGCGCCCGTCCCGCATAGTAAGTGTAGATGTCTGGTTATTGTTAGTAGAACCTTCCCCACCGGCTTCACTCAATCTGGGATAGTAAGCAGCCAGGTTCTGTTCCGGTGTATTGGTTGTCTTCCACACATGATCGTAAATATCAGCATTGATTGCACTTTGATTAATATTACCGGTAGAGAAAGGACGCATTGCAGTGCCGCCAATATAGAAAGTACAATGAGCTATTCCCTGGAAGAAAGCATTGATATCCCAGCTTCTCCATTGGGCAGTCAGTCCGAAACCATAAGTAATCTCCGGAATATTTGTATATCCTAAAGCCACTTTATCATATGTATCAACCACTCCGTCTCCATTAACGTCTCTGTATCTGACATCACCCACACGATAAGTTCCAAAATTCTGTTCAGGAGCATTGTCTATTTCTTCCTGGCTTTGAAACAATCCTTCAGCTATAAGTCCGAAAGTATGGTTTCCTCCAGTTCCGAATGTTTTTCCAATACTGTTTTGATATTTATAAAGGTGTTCTACTTCGTCGTTATTCAGTAATTTATTCCGGTTGAATGTAAAATTAGCCCGCCCGGTCAAAAACACCTCTCCGACTTTTTCCTCATATTCGAGTGTTGCATCCACTCCCCGGTTAACAGACGCCCCGATATTGGTTTTCGGTTTTGTTGTCAGTCCGACGATAGCCGGAAGTCCTTGTCGGTTAATAAATACCCCTTCACGTTTTTCATGAAAATAATCAGCTTGTATCTTAATTCTGTCAAACAGTCTCATTTCAAATCCCAAATTGGTTTTATAAGCTTTTTCCCAACTGACATTTAAATTTTCAACATTTCCGACTTGGATACCTCCGCCTCCTTCACTTCCATTCTCACCATAATTCCACCCATTGTTGGTGCTGATAGTTGATTGATAAATCCACCGGTCTCCACCAATCGCGTCATTTCCCACACTACCATAGGACGCTTTCAATTTCAATTCACTGACAACCGGAAGAATTGGTTCCCAGAATTTCTCATTAGAAATCATCCAACCGACAGCATAAGCCGGGAAAAATCCGAACCGATGTCCCTTGGCAAAGTTTTCCGAACCGTTATATCCCATATTAAATTCAGCAAAATAAGTATCCTTAAAAGCATAAGTCACACGCCCGGCAAGTCCTTGATATTTATAAGGTAATGAAAGGGTTTTGCTATAAGTCAGTTTCTTGTTTGTAACCTTATGATTGTATAAAAGCATGGCACCTACACGATGTTTTTCGGCAAACAACCGATTATAGTTGATACTACCTTCCAAATAGGTAGTAATGGAACCACTACCACTTTCACTAAGTCCTAATTCGTCTGTTCCGGTCACAATAGGACTACCAAAAATCAAATTCCCGTCTTCATCACGACCCTTAGCATAATATTGATTCGGTGTTTTAGAACGAACAATGGTGTTAGTATTAACCGCATCCCAGGAAAATTTAATAGAAGCTGTTAGCCCTTTGGTGACTAAATCTCCTAAATCCTGATTGATTCCGATAAGTGACTGTGCGGAATTCCAAAATTGTTCGCGATATCCGGAATGAACTAAAAGATTCCAAGGATTCTCGCCACCTTGCATACTCGGATAAGAAAGAGTTCCGTCTGAATATTCTTTAGGATAAACACCGGGAGAAGCTTCGAAAGCTCTCGACCAGATTTTATCTTTCTCTACACCGGGACCATAAAACTTCTCATATATATTGGCCAGATTTACATTCAGAACAGTAGACTTTGTTACATTAAAATCCATATTAGCACGGAAGCTATATTTATTGTAACGAAGAGATGTATCATAGTCATATCGTTGCCCTGCATTTCTAAAAATAGAACCTTCATTATACAGCGAACCGGAAACAAAGTATTTACAAATATCACCTCCACCGGATACATTCAAATTTACCCGCTGGTTAGAGGCCATATTCTTATAAAGTTCATGCATCCAGTCAACATCAGGATACAAATCGGGATCTGTCCCATTCTGGAAATATCCTATTTGCTCTGGAGTATAATATTCATAACCTTTCATCTCATTGTATAATTCAGCCCATTGTGCAGAGTTTACAAATTCCGGCATTTTGGTAGGTTGAGTAAAACCAGCTTCTACTCTGGCATTAATAACAGGTTTACCCTCTGCCCCTTTCTTGGTTGTAATCAAGATTACACCATTAGCTCCTCGCACACCATAAACAGCGGAAGCGGAAGCATCTTTTAATATAGAAAAAGAAGCGATATCCTCTACATCTACTAAGTCCAAATCCCGTTCGATTCCGTCTACCAATACCAATGGAGTGTTACCACCGGTAAAAGAAGATACCCCTCGAATATAGAAATCGGCTGCGCTGGCTTTTCCCGGTTCTCCCGTGCGATTCATCGCTACAACTCCTGCTAGTTGTCCTGCCAGTACACTCGAAATAGAAGAACCCGGAACTTTAACACCTGCCATATCAATAGTGGAAATAGAACCGATGACACTGGCTTTTTTCTGATGACCGTAACCTACGACTACCACTTCGTCGATTTTTTCAGTATCAAACTTTAGAGTCACATTGATAACGTTTTGGTTTCCTATCGCAACTTCCTGAGTACTCATTCCTATATATGAGAATACGAGTACTCCACCTACAACCGAGTTGTCGATAGTAATAGAATATTTACCGTCCAAATCGGTAATAGCTCCCGTCGAGCTGTTTTTAAGCCATACATTGGCTCCGATAATGGGCATATTGTCTCCTTCGGAAATTACCGTACCGGTAATAGTACGCTTTTTAGGAGCTGCCTGGCTGTCCTTTGCAGCGTAAGTTTGGATTGATATTCCGGCTAATAAAATAAGAAAAAACAACCGGAAAAATTGGGTGTGAAATAAATTTGGTTTCATGTATGTTTATTAAAGTTAATCACAATACTAATTTAAGATTCATAATACAGTTTCATTTAATCTCTTTACTTATTAATTTCCTCCTTTCTTTTTAAAGTTCGACCTTTTATCTCTTTGCATTTTGAGTATACGCAAAGAAAGGAACTTTAAAAAAGAGTGTGGGGTGGGATATTTATATTTGAGAGGGGAGGAATTAGAAAGGGGGAGAAAAAAGATAGTTTTTATATAATTTATCCCCCTCCTCCTAGAGAAAGCTATTATTTTTTGTAATCGGAAGGTAATACTCCAAACTCCTTTTTGAAGCATTCTCTAAAATAACGTAAATCACTAAAACCTACCGCATAAGTAACTTCAGAAATACTATACTTTTGTGATAATATCATTTGTGAAGCAACCTTCAACCGAATACTCCGGATAAAAGCATTTGTTGTCTGGTTAGTCAGTTGTTTTATCTTCTTGTTGAGTGTCAATTGGCTCATTCCTATTGTACGGCAAAGTAACGAAACACTCAATTCTTCATTAGCAATATTATCTTCTACTACCTTTATGATTTTTTGAATAAAATCCCTATCGGTCTTTTCCGGAAAAACAGTAGTAGGATCTTCCTCAGACATTAAGTTATTGCTAAACTTTTGGGCCAACATTTGTCGGTTGGTAAGGATAGAATGTACTGTGGAAATTAAAATATCATTATCAAAAGGCTTACTGCAATAAGCATCCGCATAAACAGACAATCCTTCTTGCTGTATCTCTTTAGATGTCTTTGCCGTTAGAAGAATTACAGGAATATGTGAAGTCTCTTTCGTCGATTTAATAGCGGAACAGAGTTCTATTCCATTCATCTCCGGCATATAGATATCTGAGATGACCAATGACGGTATTTGAGACAAACAAAGGTCAAAAGCCTCTTTACCATTGAAAGCAGTCAATATCTTATAATAAGGACAAAACAACTCATCCAATATTTGTACAATACCTTTATTATCATCCACAATAAGCAAAGCCGGTTTATCACTCATATCTCTGTCTCTATCCTCTATTTCCGGATGTATATATTCTGATGCAGTAAAGGGAACAGAATCCTCCTGTGAGAAGGTTGTTGTCTCTGATAATGGTTCTATAAGAGTATTCTTATTTTGGAAGGGAATAAAAACTTGAAAAACAGTCCCTTCCCCCTCAGTACTCTTGAACAGAATTGTTCCTTTATGAAGTTCTACCAGACTTTTAGTCAAAGAAAGTCCGATGCCGACTCCTGATTCCGAATAGAAACGTTCGAAAATATGTTTTTTCACTTCTTCTGTCATTCCCGTACCCGAGTCGGTTATGTGAATAGAAACACCTTTCTCTTGTTCCATGACATCCAATGTGATAGAACCTCCGTCAGGCGTATGCTTGATAGCATTGGAAAGAAGATTATACAGAATTTCTTCCATTTTATATGCATCAAATAACAAAAGAATGTAAGAGGCATTTGTATTAAATGCAAACTGTATCTGCTTGTCATGAGCTATTTGAAGGAATTGTGAGAAACAATTTCTACAAAATTCCACGATATCCCCCTCCCGTAGTTCGATATCCAGTTTGCCTTTGTCTTGCTTAGACAATTTAAGTATCTGATTTATCAAACGTAATAATATAGAACTATTATGTTGTATGTTCATCAGATGACGATGCAATTCATCCTTCGAGATATCCGGCGTAGAAAGTAATTTTTGCAGAGGAGAAATGATCAATGTCAACGGAGTACGAAATTCATGTGACAGATTCATAAAGAAATTCATTTTCATCTCTGACAGTTCCCGTATCTGTTGTTTTTCTTTCTGTGCAAGAAAGAGTTCATTCTTCCTTTTCTCACGAATCTTGAAATTCCGGATAATCATATATACAATGAATATACTTATAAGTATATATAATAGTATAAAATACCACCGGAGTAAAAGCGGCTGCAAAACCTGAATTTCCATTTTCAGTGGTTCCGACCAAGTCTCACCATTGCAAGAGGCTTTCACTGAAAAAAGATAATTGCCGGGAGGTATATTAGTATATTTTGCCGAACGATTACCTTGTTCGCTAGTAATCCATTCTTTATCAAACCCTTCCAACTTATACTTATAAATAATTTTATCTGTGGAGGTGAAATGCAAGGCAACGAAGTCGAATGAAAAATTATTGTTACGACTGGATAATGTCAGTTTATCAGTATTAAGAATGGAGCGTTCCAATAGAATCTGCCTGTTCACTTCTTCTCCGACTTTCAGAGTCTTATTATTTATGGAAAGATTAACAAAAGAAAGTTTGGGAAGAATAGTATCCTCCGTAAACACAGCAGGAGTAAACGAGGTAATACCGTTAATGCCGCCAAAATATAAAGTTCCATTCCTTTTTTCTATATAAGCTCTTTCACTAAACTCATTATTTGCAAGCCCGTCATTTAGTTGGTAGATTTTGACGGACAATGTTTGAGGGTCAATCCTGTTCAATCCTTTATTAGTAGCTACCCAGATAAAGCTATTGTTATCCTCTGATATAGCTTTGATACAATTATTGGAAAGCCCCTTCTGAACATTAATCCATTGATAGTTCCAATCATTAGTAGAGGGATTACGTTTCAGATAATACAATCCATTGTCTAAAGTCCCTACCCATATATCACCATTCTTGGCTTCACGAATATGAACGATGTTATCTTGAAACAACAGATTATTCTGATGAGTGGCAAAGCTAAATTTCCGAAATATGGGAGAAGACGTGAAACGTTCTTTACCATTTAACACAACAAGTCCTTCTGCCGTACCAACCCATAAATTATTCTCTCTATCTTTCAGAATTGTACGTATAGTATTGGAGGGAAGAGGCAAAACTTCAGAATCAGTTTTATAAGTTACAACACTCTGTTGAGTAGAATAATTATAAAGAGTAACCCCATTGTTATAAGATGCAATCCACAAGAAACAAGAATCCTGCACAATACTTCGGATAGAAGGGATATTTATTCCTGGAGTTTTTTGATAAACAATTTGTTTGTTACTTTCTATCCATGCTTCATAAAGGCCATGCATGGTACCTACCCATACCTTGTTTGAAGACTCTTGACCATAAATTGTATGTATCATATCATTAGGGAAAATCGTCTTCCCCATTATTTGTTTTTGTGTGGAGTCAAGTACACATACCTCACCATTCAGACTGCCTATCCAATAATTGCCGGAATGGTCCGTTGACATACATTCGATGTTTTTGCCAGACATACTTTTTTGAAAAGGAGTCTGGTTCTTGTGGAAGCAAAATGTTCCGTTACGATAAGTGCCAATCCATATATTACCAAAACTATCCTCAGTAAATGAAGTCGTCCAGGGATTACCACTAAAAACAGTTTCCATAGCCCGTTCCGGTGTGAGCCCTTTCAAAGACGTACGATACAGACCGTCGAAACTAGATACCCAAAGTTGGTTATCCGAAGAAATGAACAACTCTCTCCCCGGATGGTTTGTCAGTTGGAAAAGAGTCGATGTTTTCTCATTATAAAGGTATGCTAAGCCTTTTTTGAGAAGATAGAGTTGCTGTTTGTGTACAAAAATTTGATCAACATCTTCGAGAATATCTTCCTGAAAGCGTTCAAATGTATTGCGGACTTTATCAAAAGCATAAACTTTTCCTTCTGCCACAGTTAAATAGTATCCGTTAAAAGGAATACATAAGCTAGGAAAATAATAATAGGAACTCAAATATTGTTTCAATTGATATTTATTATTCTTTTTGTCAATAACATCAATCCGATAAATCCCCCCTTTACCTGTGTATACCCAAATCTGGTCTTCTCCTACAGCTTTGATTTTGAGAATAGCTCTTTGTATTCCGAAATCTTTCGGGAAATATGAAGAAATACGTGTAAACTGGTCAGTATCTATATCATAACAGTAAAGTCCCATTTCCGTACCAACCCATAGATTGCCAGCTGCATCTTCGGTGACGTACAACATTAATCCGGTATCTAATCCGTTATCATACCGACGATACGTTTTGAAAGAATATCCATCATACCGGACTATACCGTCAAAAGTAGTAAACCACATAAACCCTCTTGAATCTTGTATAACAGAACGTACATAGTTCTGTGGTAATCCATTAGCAGATGTTATATGTTTAAAAGTATACTCATTTGCCTGT
>OMFQ01000543.1_pt1 | contig 20658 bp, 19 predicted proteins | sample 1645671 | NCBI WGS metagenome assembly OMFQ01 (sample SAMEA103958119, study PRJEB25191) | human gut metagenome | biome: human-associated habitat [ENVO:00009003]; feature: intestine environment [ENVO:2100002]; material: feces | place: Germany | collected 2013/2015
GACAGGGTTTGACGAATTCACTATGAATCTGGTAACCAATTCTGAAATACTTGCCATGCATGCAAATGCACGGCATTCGCATCAGGTGTGGAGACGTGAAATCGATGGTATAGAGCATGCATTGTGGATTGCAGCAGATACAAAGGGTGGATATTATGTCGCGGTATTTAATCTGGGTGATAAAGACAGTGACATATCCATACCGCTTGCCGATCTGGAGATTTATGATGGAGTAAATGGAACGGAGCTTTGGAGCGGAGAGCACGTGGAAGAGCCAAAGAGCCTTAGTGTGTCATTAAAGAGTCATGGTGCTAGGGCATATCATTTTACGTACAACTAAAAAGCATACTACTGTTAATGTATAGATAAGAAACAAAGATAAAATAGTAAAAATAGAATAGAACAAAGAAAGAATATGGAGATAAAACAGAAAGGAATAAACAATGAATGTAAATCCTATAACAAGATTGGATTATCCAGATCCGGACGTGATCCGCGTAGAAGACACCTATTATATGGTATCCACAACCATGCACTTTATGCCGGGCTGTGAGATTCTGCAGTCTTTTGATCTGGTGCACTGGGAGCATGCGACTTATGTCTATGAGACGTTGGATCATACGGATGCGCAGCAACTGAAAAGCGGTCAGAATATTTACGGACAGGGCATGTGGGCAGCTTCCCTGCGCTATCATGAAGGCCGATTTTATATCTGCTTTGTGGCAAATGATACCCGTAAGACTTATTTGTATACTTCGGAAAAAATAGATGGTCCATGGAAAAAGCAGCTGATAGAAGGCTTTTATCATGACGGCTCTTTATTATTTGATGAGGATGGCAGAAACTATATTGTATATGGAAATGATGAAATCTGGATTACAGAATTGAATGAAGATTTGACTGCACCAAAGAAGGACGGATTACATCGTCTTTTAGTCAGTGATCATAAGAACCCGAAGCTAGGCTATGAGGGTTCTCATATTCAAAAAATAAACGGCTATTATTATATTTTTCTGATTCATTCCCTGAGAGACCGCTGGATGCGGACGGAAGCATGCTTTTACAGTGATTCTCTGGAAGGAGAATTCACGGGTGGAGATGTACTTTGTGATGATCGTGGATATTGTGGACAGGGCGTGGCACAGGGAGGAATAGTGGATACGCCGGATGGAAAGTGGTATGCAATGCTGTTTCAGGATTCCGGAGCAGTTGGACGGATTCCTATTCTGGTTCCGGTTACCTGGAAGGATCATTTTCCGGTTTTTGGACAGAACGGACATGTGCCGGAAGAAATAGAGGTTCACAGTACCAGACCAGGATATATTTATCAGCCATTAGTGGGAAGTGATGATTTCTGTAATGGACTGCTTCCGCGCTGGCAGTTTAATCATGATCCAGATCCACGGTACTATCATCTGGATGCATTGCAGGGAACCTATACAATTACAACACGGGAAGTTTGTACAGAGCTTACACAGGCAGTAAATACGCTTACGCAAAGGATGAGTTATCCGTCCTGCGCAGCTGAGGTTACTGTTGATGCTTCTGCATTGAAAGAGGGCGATGTCGCAGGTTTGTGTGCGTTGCAGAGCTGTTATGCTGCAGTTGGCATTACAAAACATCATGGAAAATATGAAGTCCTTATGCTGGATAAAAAAGAAGATGGTATATTGGATATGACGGAAAGAACTGTTGTTGAATCACACCAGATGGATTTTCGTCTTGAAGCAGATTTCTGTAACATGAAGGATGAAGCACGCTGCTATTACCGGGTAAATAAGGGAGACTGGCTACCCATCGGAACCGTGCATAAGCTGTACTTCAAACTGGATCATTTTACTGGTTGCCGGTTTGGTCTGTTCTGCTATGCGGCAGAGGAAACAGGAGGAAGTGCCTGCTTCCGGGATTTTAAGTATTATGATGTTGATGAAATCTCATAAAGATAGAACTGCATAAAATAAGTGTCGGAATTTACTCAAATTTTTCCTACTTTGGACATTGGTTTTTACAACGGTATTGTATAGTGAAGCAGAGGAAAAACAAAACATGTTTCAGAGAGGAGAAACGATTATGAGAATTAAGAGTATGATGAAGGGTATGCTTGCTGTTGTAATGGCAATGTCTATGGCAGCATGCTCCGGGGCACCTGCAGCAGACCAGACTTCTTCTGAGTCACTGTCACCGGCACAGACAGAAAGTACAGCAGCAACAGAGCAGGAAACAATCGTAACAGAAGTATCTATGTTAAATTGTTTGCATTTCAGACTCTTGTAAAGGGTCTTCGTCCATAAAAATTAAGAGATAAGCCCTACAAGGATCAAATTGGTTCAAAACCGATTTGAAAACCTTGTAGGGCTTATTTATTTGCAAAAATTTTTGTTCCTTACTTGACAACCGCATATGGACAACCAGAGAAAAGCCTGATTTCATGCGGGTTTGCGCGGCTTGACCTTTTCACCTCAACTTATTTCTGCTTGTCATGGTGCGTTACGGCTAGCGTGTTTTCAGGGGTTAATGGCTTCTGGTTGCGCTCTATGCTAATAGCGAGGCCTTTCAAGTCCTCGCTATTACAACGATGGTCAGCTCATTTGTGGCAGAATGGTATGGCGAAGTGCGGAGCGGCATCATGAATGAAGGGTGATGTCGCTCGAAATTATATGCAATGAAATAAGCGCGGTTCAGCAGGAATTGCTATTGAAGTTGGAAATAAAATCAATCGCCATGCTAGAATATGCACCAAAACAAGATTCCGAGGCCTGCTGAAAACAGGATCATCAGAATTGGCGATGGAGCTGTTTTTCTGATTTTTTTACAAATCAGATGCGTTGCTCCGAGCATGGCAAATACTGCGATAGAGCGCAAATCGGGCGCAAATCCGGCCTGTAAATCTGTGAGGCCAAACAGCGTAGACAGCGCCATGCTGAGCGCGGTCGCAAGGATCATTGCTACAACGCACGGACGAACTCCCGATAAAAAGGCGTTGACGGGTGCATATTTCATCAGATTCTTTAGTGCGGATGCAATTAAGAGAATAATCAAAAATGACGGCAACACCACACCCAGCGTTGCAACAAATGAACCGAGGATTCCGCCCAGTGTTGAGCCGATAAAGGTTGCCATATTCACGGCAAGGGGTCCCGGTGTGGATTCAGATACGGCAATAAAATTCAGAAACTCGTTTTCTGTCAGCCAGCCGTTGGAAAGCACCGTTTCGCGTACCAGCGAAACCATTCCATAGCCGCCGCCGAAAGACAAGGCACCGATCATCAAAAAGTTCAGAAAGAGACGCAGGTATATCATGACGTTTTCCCATCTCCTTTCCGGATTTTTCGCAGAAAGAAAACAACAAGCCCGACCGCGCCGCAGATCAGGATGTAAAACACAGAGGAAAACGAAACTGCTGTGATCGAGCAGCAGAGCATGGAAGCCACGACCAACGTGAGAATCGTCAAGTTTAGTGTATTTTTGTCAATACTTTTAAGCATTTTCAGCCCTGCGGTAAGGATCAGATAGATCACACATACCTGAATCCCGCGGAATGCGCAGGAAACCCAGCGCAAACTGAGAAACTGATCAAAGAACAGCGAGATACCATAAATTACAAAGAAAGATGGAATGCTGACAGCAAGTGTGGACATGGTTGCACCCGCAAATCCTGCAATTTTGTAACCAATGTAAGTCGCACTGTTGATGGCGACTGGTCCTGGCGTGGATTCGGCTACCGCAACCATGTCCAGAAACTCGCTTTTTTCAAGCCATTTTTTCTTTTCAACGAACTCATTTTCAAGCAGCGCAATCATAGCGTATCCGCCGCCAAAGGTGAACGCACCGATTTTTAAGAATGTGATAAATAAAGAGCAAATTAGTTTTATACCTGTATATCCTGCCTTCTTCGAATAATACCTACGAGTAAAACGCCCAATAGAATCAGGCAGCCAGACAACACCTGCGACACGCGGACACCTGGCATCAGATAGAGACTGTCAGTACGAAGTCCCTCTACAAAGCAGCGTATCACACCATAGCCGATCGTGTAAAACGGAAGCAGATATCCCTTTTTTCTGAAATGCGGATAGGAGATCAGTATGACAATTCATAGATTTTTTGAAAGCCTCCCTGCTATTCGACGCGGAGCATCCGATAGCCGATTCCGATGTGCGTTTGTATGTATTGCTGCCCGTCTTTTCCGCGTTCCAGCTTTTTGCGCAGGGTCGCCATGAACACCCGCAGAGAAGCAATATCGTTTTCCCAACTGCTGCCCCAAATCTGCTGTGTGATGTAGGTGTGGGTCAGAACCTTGCCCACATTTTTTGAGAGCAGACACAACAGCTTGTATTCGATGGGCGTCAAGTGCAGTTCTGCACCGTCAAGATATGCGCAGCCTGCCGCATAGTCGATTTTCAGCGCACCGTTCGTAAAAATCGGAGATTCCTGCGCTGCGTCTGTTTTCATCAGCGACAGTCTCCGCTGCGTCACTCGCAGCCGCGCCAGCAGTTCATCCACGGAAAAGGGCTTGGTGAGATAATCGTCCGCCCCGGCATCCAGCGCCACGATTTTATCAGAATCCTCTGTTCTGGCGCTGATCACAATGATCGGCATATTTGACCACGAACGGATTTTTCGGATGATCTCCACACCGTCCATATCTGGCAGTCCCAAATCAAGCAGCACAATGTCCGGGTTGTGAGACAGCGCCTCCATCACGGCGCTTGCGCCGTTTTGCGCAGAAAGATACCTGTATTCATGGGTTTTCAGCGTTGTTGTGATCAGATTGCGCACCGGCGTATCATCTTCTACAACGAGGACGAGTGGCTTATTCATTTAGGTTCACCTCACTGAGCGGTACTGTAAAGGAAAAGATGCAGCCATGCGGCGAATTATCTTTCAATGTCATTTCGCCATTATGGGCATGAATGATGGCTTGGCAGAGCGTAAGCCCAAGCCCAAGACTTCGGCGGCTGTCGCCAATCGGATTGCCCCCGGTAAAGAACATTTCAAACACATGTTCCTTCAGTTCATCGGGGATACCGAGACCGTTATCGCTGACGCATATTTCAGCCATATTTTCTCGCGGGATTGCCGTGATCCGGATGTTCGAGCCAGCCGGAGTATATTTGACTGCGTTGTTCACCAAGTTGATAAGCACCTGCATGATGAGTCCTGCATCCACCCGCACCAGCAGCGGCTCATCTCCGCAATCTACTGTAATGTGATGCTCCGCCGACCTTCGGTCGATATGCCGGAGCGCTTCCGACACAATATCGTCCACGACCTGATCGGAAAGGCGCAGCTTGACGCTGCCGTCCGCGATTTTCGTAACGGAAAGTAAATTCTCAACCAGTCCCGTCAGCCATTGCGCATCGTCATAAATGTCCGTAAAAATCTGTTTCCGCGTTTGTTCATCCAGCACGTTATAGCTGTGCAGCAGCGTATCCGCGTTGCCGGAAATGGAGGTCAGCGGGGTCCTAAGGTCATGGGAAATTGAACGCAGAAGGTTTGCACGAAGCTGCTCGTTCTTTGCAAGGACGGCGGCTTTTTCCTTTTCTTCGGCGTTGCGTAGGCTTTCCAGCGCCAGAGCGCACTCGCCGAGAATGGAAAACAGCACGCTGGATGTAAATGCGTCAGGCTGCGTTTGCTTCTCCATCGGAATCCCGACAACACCGTAAATCTGCTGCCCGGTACGAATGGCAAGATACAGCCGTTTTGCTTTTGGAAAGTTTTGCGTCGTTGCTCCGGCACGTTTCCGGTTCTGCCAGACCCAGCGAATCACATCCTGCTCCCGGTTTGTGTCTGGGACGCTGTATGGTCTGCTTCCGTCAGCCGGGTAAATGATTCCTTGGGACAGTACGCCGCTCTGCACGGGATAAATCAGGATGTCCCGCTGCATGAGCTTCTGTATCTGCGTCGCGGTCATCTGATAGACCTCATCCGGTGTTTCCGCCTTTTGAAGCTGCCTGTTCATATCAAAAAGGAGTTTTGTCCGATAGGCATCCCGCGCGGATAGCTGCGCATGGGCTTTGAGCTTTGCGGCAAGCGTACCGGTCAAAAGCGCCGCTGCAAACATGACAGCAAAGGTTATTGGGTATTTACTACCATAGGCTGCCAAAGACAGCCGGGGTTCCGTCAGAAAATAATTGAACAGGATGACACTCAAAAAAGCGGACAGCACACCGCAGGTATATCCGCTGGTAAAAGCGGAAGTCAGAAGCACCCCCAGCAGGTAAACCATGATGATATTGGCATTTGCAAAGCCTAGCCGCAGAAAGACCCATCCGATGACCGTCGCAGCTGCCAGAATCCCGATGGTCAGAAGCAGTTCCCATGCGGTCGGAAACGCCGGACGGATGGTAAGCAGCCGTTTCCTGCGGTAGCTCTTATAGGCTTCCACATCCGGAATGATATGAATATCCACCTCTGGTGCAAGCGCAATGAGCCGTTCTGTCAGCGTCGCTTCACTCCAAAAATGCCGCCGCTGTACACCACTTCGCCCAATCACAATTTTGGTCACATTAGAGAGCCGCACATATTCCGCGATCTGTGTTGCCACATCTTCACCATGCGTTGTGACGATCTCTGCGCCAAGCTGCTGAGCCAGACGCATATTCGCCTGCAAGCGAACGGTATCTTCCGCATTCATATCAGCGTCTCCGGGTGTCTGCACGTAGAGCGCGGTAAGGCTGCCGCTAAATGCCTGTGCCATTTTCCCTGCCATTTGTACAATGCGTTCATTGGATGGAGACGAGGACAGGCACACAAGAATATGCTCTTTTGGCAGTTCACTTCCTTTGTTCTGCACATTTTCACCACCCCTCTTAAACGATATTATAGCACCAAGATGTGAAGGTTTCTACTGCGCCCAATCGGATTCGTTGTCCGGAAATGAAATTTGCTCTGAATCATAGATCACGATTTCTACATGGGCATGACTGCTGCGAAACCGGGAAAGCGTTTCCTCAAGTTTGTCAGGAGGAATATTTCCGGCCAGATGCACGCACGGCTCAGGCTGCTGTTGTTCGGGCGCTTCCTCGATTCGCTTCTGATTTTCATCCAGAAAGCGATCCAGCCGCTTCATCAAAAACCAGCCGAACAGAAACATTAACGCTGTCCCAGCGATCAAAACGACATCTTCCACATACCCTCACCGTCCGTTCAGATTCGGAAGCACTTTTGCAGCGCTTTGTATTCGCCCAACGCTAAAATCGTTATTTCCCCGGACAGCACCGTATCCGGTGTAATTGATACTTCGGTTTTTCCCGAATGCTTGATGCCAAGAATGTTGATTCCAAACTTTCTGCGGATATTCAGTTCGCCAATGCTTTTCCCGACCCAGCTTTTTGGTACTTCCACCTCAAAAATGGCGTGCTGCTCGTCGATCTCTATGTAGTCGAAGATATGGTCGGCAGTGTATCGGATCGCTGCCCATTTTGCCACCTGTTTTTCCGGGTAGACTATATGGTCTGCACCGTTGCGAAGCAGAAACTTTGCCTGCACATCACGCTCGGCACGCGATACCACGCACTTTGCACCCAGCTCCTTCAGCAGCGAGGTGGTTTCCAGCGAGTTCTGAAAATTATCGCTGATGGTCACGATGCAGACGTCAAAATTTCCGATGCCAAGAGAGCGAAGAAACTCCGCGTTTGTACTATCGCCAATTTGTGCGTTGGTGACATATGGCAGCACATCACTGATTCGTTCCTCGTTTGTATCGACCGCCATGACCTGATGCCCCAGCTGAGAAAGCTGTACTGCGATATGCCGTCCGAAGCGGCCTGTGCCAATCAATAGAATGTTTTTCATGTGAAAAGGCTCCTTATCCAATCATTATTTTTTCCTGCGGTAGCCTTGCATTCCTCACTTTTTTGCTGGAAAGTGCCGCATAAATGAGGGTAAGACCGCCGACTCTGCCCAGATACATGAGCAAGATCAGCACCATTTGCGATGGAATGCGCAGCTGCGGTGTAATACCAAGTGTCAATCCCACAGTCCCGACCGCCGATGCCGTTTCATACAGGCAGGCAGACAGCGGAAGATTCTCATATGTGCTGATAAAGACCGCACCGCCAAAGAACAGCACCAGATACATCGTCAGAATGGTCGCGGCGGTCTTGACGGCGCTGCAATCGACTCTGCGTCCGAAAAATTGGGCACTATCGCGCTGGCGGAAGGTCGCAGTGGCATTGGCAATCAAGACCGCCAGCGTCGTTGTTTTCATGCCGCCTGCTGTAGAACCCGGAGAACCGCCGATGAGCATTAAAAGGATCATCACGCCCTGCGACGCACCGGACATCGCGGATAGATTTACCGTGTTGAAGCCCGCTGTCCTCGGCGTGACGGACTGAAAAAAGGATGCCAGCAGCCGGCTTTCGGCGGGAAGCGCGGAAAAGTCTGAAAAGAAGAAAAACACAGCAGGCAGAAAAATCAAAAGACCTGTCGTGACGAGAATCACCTTGCTCTGCATTCGGTAGCGATGAAACCGCCACTTGTTTTCGAAGATGTCATCCCACGTCAGAAATCCAATGCCGCCAATCACGATCAACAGCATAATCGTGATATTGATTACTGGGCTGTCCGCGTAGCCGGTAAGAGATGGATAGCGGTTGCTTTCTGTCCCAAGAATATCAAACCCGGCGTTGCAAAAAGCAGATACGGAATGAAATATCGCCATCCAGACGCCGCGCCATCCATAGTCACGACAGAACACCGGCAGCACGGCAAGCGCCCCCAGCAGCTCAATCAGAAACGTCCCTCGCAGGATGAAGCGTGTCAGGCGGACGATTCCGCCGACCTTTGGTGCTGAAATTGCATCCTGCATGGTGCTGCGCTGCATCAGAGAGATTCTTCGCCCGGACAACAGTGCAAACGACGCTGCTACGGTTACGACACCAAGACCACCAATTTGGATCAGCGCCAGAATAACCGCCTGCCCAAAGGTTGACCAGTAGCTGCCTGTATCCTGCACCACAAGCCCTGTCACGCAGACGGCAGAGGTTGCTGTAAACAGCGTTTCATTGAATGGAGTTACATTCCCTCCAGTCGTGGAGATCGGCAGCATCAGCAGCAGCGCTCCGAGCAGAATGACCCCGGCAAAACCTAATATGATAATTTGAAAAGACGAAAGGCGGCGCTTTCGACGAATGATCTCTTCCGGCATAAAGGCAGCTCCTTATTTCTGTGATGGTTATACTATATAGCCGGAGATTTTAAGAGCGGATAAGGGACATTTGCGACGTATTAAGACTGAATAAAGATGAGGAGATTGCTTGTGCAGATTGGGCAAGGCGAAAGTCTTGTCCATTTTTTTGTGTCCGGCTTTGCCAACTCGCCCAAGTCAGGCCGTAGTAGTGGTGAAGAGAGGTTTGGACTGGGATCGCGAGAAGTGGCGCGGAAGCGTTGCATCCAAGTTCATTCGTGGCGGCGAAAAGAATGCTGTGAAATATGCGGACGAGATCATTGTTCTAAGCAAAGACGTGCAGAAGTATTTCTTGGAGACCTACGGAAGGGAGACACATTTTATCCCTAATGGTGTCAATCGGCCAGAGGTTCGGGAGGCAAAGCTGATCACAGATCATTTTGGATTGGAGAAAGATTCCTACATATTGTTCCTCGGTCGTCTGGTGCCAGAAAAGGGGATTCGATATCTGGTTGAGGCCTTCAAGAATGTCAAGACGGATAAAAAGCTGGTTATCGCAGGCGGCTCTAGTGATACGGATATTAGCACGGATTATGTGTTTGATGGCCAGGGCACTGAGCCTTGGCAGCCGGACTGCAAGGATTATAAGCCTTTGAATGTATACGGCCAGACGAAGCTGGAAGGGGAACTGGCAGTCAGTCAGACGTTGGAGAAGTATTTTATTGTCCGCATTGCATGGGTGTTTGGTCTGAATGGTAAGAACTTTATCAAAGGCTTATCAAAATGGAGTGAAAGAAAACCCAGCACATCTTTGAAGCGAGGTGTTTCAAGGATGTCCAGGCTGCAGCTTCGCGCAATCCGTTTGATGTTGCGGGTGCCGGTATTTTGGACGAGGTCATTGGCTGCTTGGTAAATAAGAATGGAATCCATAATGTGCTCTCCTTTCGAGGATGGCATAGTGAATGGAACGGGATTTTACAGGCTCAATATTCGGTTCTTTTCTCGTTCTTGCTCGCGGTACTTAAAATAGGCTTTGTGCATTTCATACATGATGCCGTCCATATCCTGCGCGGTCAACTCTCCGCTGGCAAATAGCTCAGTAAGCTCGAATGCGAGATGCTGGGCTTCTATTTTACCCTTTTTTCCGTAGGTTGCTGCAGCGCGTTCAATGAATAAAGACTGATCCGGTTGTATGTAGGTCAGAGGCACATGGAATATATCGGCCATTTTTTCAAGTATTTCAACATTGCGAGGATAGCGACCATCACGTTCCCATCCGATGATTGTTCGTTTGCTGACACCCAGACACTTTGCCAATTCGTCCTGTGTTAAGGAATTTTTCTTTCGTAAATCACGAACTTTCTCTCCAAATTTCATGTTTGCAACCTTTCTATCACGAACTTTCTCTCCAAATTTCATGTTTGCAACCTTTCTATTCAAAATCAGAAAATTTGGTGTCAGTGACGTTATTGCAATCACAGCGGCAGGAAAGACCGCATTTTACTATGTGGACAAAGAAGCACTGGTAAAGTTCAATGGCTTTCTGGCACCAAAAGCTGAGGGCAGCTACCTGATTTTGAATGAGGGTGGCTATCAGATAGAAGGCCAAACAGATACATGGAAAGTCATTGACGAAAAGAATGTGCAGGAGCAAAGATTTGTGCAGCTTGTCTGTGAACAGACAAAAAAGCAAAGGCCGGATATTATTCTTCATGACAGCGGAGTTTTGGTGGCGCAGACGATTTACGGATTTGACAGTTCGGTTATGAAGAAAATCGAAAAGTTTCTTCGAGAACAAAAGCCGGAACTGCTGCATCATCAGAAGTTTTTGGAGAATGGCACCGCAGAACGTGCCAAAGAATCCGGCACAGAGCAGAATTACAACATGATTGATGGCTGTGTCAACAATAATCCGAAGAAACCGCGTATCATCGGAAATCGGATTTCGGTCCTTGACCGCCTGCACATCAAACTGGAAGAGCGAAAACAGAAAAGTCAGCCCCAACAGCAACAGCAGCAGGAGAGAAGCCGGAAAAATTAAAAATCCGATACAGTGCAGAGTGGTGGTTCCATAAAAAGAGCCACCGCTCTTATTTTGTAACCGAAATGGAAACAAAATATTATGAATGTCAAAATTAGTTTCCGAATGATTGATATTCTTTCTGAAAGAGCGTATAATGTAAGTACAAGAATAGGAGGCGATTATATGCTGGATGTAAATATGATAATTGCAAACAATATTCAGGCTGAACTGAAAAAAGAAAACAAAAAGCAAGTTGATCTGGCAGAAGAAATTGGAGTCTCCAAGCAGACAATGAGCAAAATCATGAATGGTGCAAGAGCAATCAACGCGATTGAACTTCATAAGATTTCTGAATACCTTCATGTGTCGATGGATTCTCTGATGAAGATGCCAGAAAAGCCGATGGACACAAATGTAATCCATGCGTTTATGGGGCGTGTTAAAACTGAGGAAGCAAGAAAGGGAATCCAGCTTGCGGATGAACTGTCCGATATGATTCTGTTCCATACTAGGGTGTGCGAGAATGGCAAAAGGATGGAGCAGCCATGGGAGGATAAGTGATGAGCAATGTTCTGGAAGATAGCCTCTTTGTAAGCCAAAACAAGAAATTTGATGAAATCCAATCCATCGTCAGACAGTTCTCGGCAGAGTATGTCGGCAATTCCATTATCAAGGACAATATCTTTGCTGTCATACAGAACTATGCCAGGAAGAAAGAAATCGCGCTGGAACTGCTTCGTTACCCGATCCATGATGATGAATTATGGGCGTTGACTTTTTTGAAGCAGGATACGATTTTTGTGTGCGTAAATACAGCACTTCCGCTTTGTAAGCAATTTTTTGCGGCGGCGCATGAACTGTATCATATCTACTGCTATGTGGAAAATGCAGACCAGAGTTATATAAAAAATGGCTCTATGCTGGATTCGGCAACAGGTGATGAAACAGGAAGAACGCAGGAGGACTTGGAAGCGAACGCCTTTGCAGGGCTTCTTCTGATGCCGGATCAACTGCTCCATGAGCAGATTCTGCTGTATGGGCTTGATAAAGATTTGGTTACGGTAGATTCTGTCCTGATGCTTATGCAGGCAGGTGTTGCAGGAAATCTTTGAAGGGAAATTTATTGAACTAAAAAATGGTATGCTGCGGTATAAGCAGTAAGTGAAACGAATAGCCAGCGTATTGTGTGGAATGAACCACATGATACGCTGGCTGTTTTTGCTTTTGGGTGACTTTGAAAGTGGGTTAGAGAGATTTCTGAAGGTGCTTCAAATAGTCTTTGGTAAGGTGATGCTTGTAGCCAGCCTTGCAGTCGATAGGCCGTTCGGTGAATGGCTGCGGGTCAACATCAAATTTGCGCAGGCTGTTGATTCGGTTCATCGCCATCAATGATAACTACGATAACGCAAACACTGAGAGCAGTGATTCAGATAGCATCGTGGTTCCCTTCAAGAACCTGCTGAATGATTCCTACTGCAGGGATATTTCCATTAAGGTTCGGAGCCAGTTGGACATTAAGCGGCGCAAGGGGGAGTTCATCGGCGGGTACGCAGTGTACGGCTACAGTAAAGATGAACAGAACAAAAATCGATTGGTGGTAGATGAGTACGCAGCAGATATTGTTCGCTCTATCTATCGCAGAAAATTGGAAGGCATGAGTGCAAACTCTATTGCAGACCAACTGAACAGCGAAGGGGTTCTGGCTCCCAGTGAATACAAACGGCTGTGCGGATTAAATTATCACAGTGGTTTCAAGACTGGAACTCATGCAAAGTGGCAGGCGATTCAGGTACTTCGGATTCTGAAAAATGAAGTTTACACCGGAACGATGGTGCAGGGTAAACGGCAAAAAATCAATTACAAGATCAGAAAGTATAGATCTGCTTTGGTGGAGTTGGAGTTAAACACTTTTTCATGCCTCGTATCTGACGATTTCCATAATTAGAAAATATTGAGTCTGATAAAATAAAAGCTTCCGAAACGGGAAAATAATTTGATATTCTGCGTATAATATGCTATACTGAGAAAAAAGGAGGAATGCAGATATGGTTGAACGAAAAGAATATCTTGACCAGCTTTGGGCATGGAAAGATGAGCGGCAGATCAAGGTCGTGACCGGAATCCGTCGCTGTGGAAAATCTGTACTTCTGGAACAGTATCAGCAGAGACTCTTGGCGAATGGAGTCGCACCAGAACAGATTATTTCTATCAACTTTGAAAATCTGGATTACGAACCCTTAAAAGATTATATGAGGCTGTACAACTATCTCAAAGAACGTTTGTGTGTTGATAAGATGACATACATCTTTTTGGACGAGGTTCAGGAAGTTCCTTCATTCGAGAAAGTGGTTGACAGCCTTTATATCAGAGATCATGTGGATGTTTATATCACAGGCTCCAATGCATATATGTTGTCAAGTGAGCTTGCAACGCTTTTGTCAGGAAGGTACACAGAGATTAAGATGTTGCCGCTTTCTTTCCGCGAGTATATGGCGGTGACAGGTATGGCAAAAGAGGAAGCTTTTGCAGAGTTTATGAAAACTGGCGGAATTCCGTATGTGGCAGTAATGAACCGTACGGATGAAAAAATAGATCAGTATTTGGAAGGAATCTACAACACCGTCATTGTAAAAGATATTGAGCAGCGGCAGACAAGAAGAGAAAAAGAGAGTGGAAAACGAAAAATCACAGACATTGCGTTACTGAAGACAATTGCCAGATATCTGGCAAGCGTTATCGGCAGCCCGGTGTCTATGAAAAGTATAACCGATTATCTGATCTCAGCTGGCAGAAAAGTATCCCAAAACACAGTCAGCGATTATGTTGAAGCCCTGACAGAGTCTTTTGTTTTTTATCCTGTGGAGCGATTTGACATTGTAGGAAAGCAGCTCTTAAAGGTCAACAATAAGTTTTACATGGTAGATATGGGAATCAGAAACCACATTCTTCCAAGAAAACGATACGATCTTGGATTTACCATTGAGAACATTGTGTATCTTGAACTTTCACGAAGGGGCGGCAAAGTCAATATCGGAAAATATGGTTCTACTGAAGTCGACTTTGTGACACAGAAGGAAGGCGTGCTTACCTATTATCAGGTGACCGCTGATATGACGGCGGAAGAAACCTTTGAGAGAGAGATGAGACCGCTGCGGAGCATTCAGGATAATTATGAAAAGATTGTCCTGACACTGGATCGTTTTTCGCTCGGAAATTACGATGGCATAAAAGTTGTGAATGTCATCGACTGGCTTTTGGGATGAGAAATCTGCATCTGGGTTTGTACACACCCAACCAAGGAGTTCCAAAACACTCTGGTTCGTTATTCCATTCGACCAGAGCAACCACAGAGAAAAAGAAAATTCTTGAAGAAGAATTTGGCGTTGCAATGAACGAAGAACTGGAAAGAGAGGTGCTTGTTATGTGCAACCTTAGTCAGGGCGTAAAGGCCGAAGGCATCAACATTGGTGAGATGCGGATGTTGGTGCAGCTTGTCCGAGATGGTGATTTAAAAATAGAGCGCGCTGCTGAAAAGGCAAAAATGACAGTGGAGCAGGTTAAGAAAATGATGGAAAACACTCCGCTGGGGCGAAGCCTCTGACAAGACTCCTGTGTATGCTGCAGATGTGATCGTGACCTATCAGGTGCTTCCTGAGAAGAGTGCATAAGTTTCGTGACAAGCTCACCAGACACCTCAATAGGAGGATTCGGTGGAAGCGGAGCCGGTCGAAAAGATTCATAAGCCATTTCGCCTGACAGATTACTCACGAGTGTACCAGCTCAGTTTGTCATGATTGCTTCCTTTCCTCCGAAAAACGGAAATTGAAATTTCTGAGGCTATTTTAGCATAGAAATTTCAGAAAATCAGCTTATCGTAAAAATACGAAGCGAAAGAAATTTCAGAAAAACGACTTTTTGTGAAATTGCTCAAGCAAAATCACCATAGAAATTTCAAGTTAAGAATTTTATAGTTTAATTTTGCCCTACTTATGTCAAAGAAAGTAGGGCTTTTCTTATGCCCAAAAGGAGGTGGTTACGCAAATGGCATCCAGAATGCGACTCTTGCCAAGATCGATGAAGCTGGAGAAAAGCTCCAGAACATCGGATCTTCTGTGGAGAATGTCGGCAAGAAGTTCCTGCCGGTGACTGCCGCTGCTTCTTCCAATGCGAACACCAATGTCTCAATGATGGGCGAGACGTTCAAGTACTGTGCGCCTATCGCCAGTGCGCTGGGGTTCTCGGCAGAGGATCCGTAAGATCGTATCTGCCGTGCAGCAGTTCGTGGATAAACTGAACAGCATCCTGTGCTTAAAGGTGCGATAAAAGTCTACCTGCTTGACCAAACAAAAACAATCTTTGATTCATGGCATTGCACTATTAAAGCTGTCAATACCGACTTGGACCATATCCACATTTTGTTTGAGGCCCCACCACAAGTACAACTATCCAAATTGGCTAACAATTATAAAACTGTTACTTCTCGACTTATTCGTAAAAACTTTAGTGAGCAACTCAAACAGTATTATTGGAAGCCATATTTTTGGAGCGATAGTTACTTTGTGTGTAGCGTTTCGGACAGAACAGAATCGGCTGTAAAATCCTATATTGACTCCCAGTAAGCGAGCTAACCCCGCCTAAACTTTGAAGCTATAGACGGGGTGTGCACTCTTCATTTGTCATCAAGGAAACGGAAGCCTACAACTTTGACGCGGACTGGACGCGTGGCAAACACGAAGCTGATTGTCGAGTTGTTTTTTTGTACAGCTCTTCGAAAGGACCATCTGCTGATAGTCGTAGGCAGGGGAAAGGTCCGGCTAGAACATGACATAGTTGAGCAGCTTCTGGCAGGATGCGAACAGAACATTGACCTCCGCACACCGGGAATTATGCTCGGCCTTTAACCGTGTGCTCCACCGGTTTTTTCGGATGAGTTCCTTGCACTGCTTTAGAGCAGACAGACTGTATGTGGCTTTTTCCATGGGTGAACCTCTTTGAGAAAGACCTTGATTTGTGCGAAAACAGGTTGAATTGCAGCGGTGATGCGTCAACCGCTTGCTTCGGGCTACATTCCCGCAAAAATGTCATTGCCATCAAGATAGGTATAAGGCTTTTCCTGCTCCACAAAGCCATTGATGGCGATGAATCCGAGCTGCTTAACGGCCAGTTCCTTGATGTTCGCCACCTGCTGAGCCTCACGGTGAATTTCATCGAGGGTCATAGGTTGGGCATAATACTTTGCCTCATAAATTGCATAGCCGTCTGCCAGCTCCAGAGCAACATCGAACTCACCGTTCTTGCGGTGGACGGGGTCGTCATAGTAATAGCTGCCGATGTTGCGAACACCCTTCAGTTTCCCAGAACGAACCTGTAAACTGAAATAGTCACGGCAAATGCCCTCAAATCGGCGAGAGATGAAGTCTGTCAGAGTAGGGGCTACATACTCATCATAGAAAGCCTCTGCGCCTAGCACTTGCAATGCGCTGGCGTTTTTATAGATAAAGGTAAAGTAGAACCGTAACAAGTTGTCGTTGATTTCAAAGGTAGATTTCTTGCTGTCGTTGAGCTTGTTGATGGGGTAATTGCGGGAGATGATTTCGAGGTCACGCAGAGGTTTCATCTGTTTTGCAAGATTGCCGGTCTTCTTCACATCCAGCTTGTCTTCAATTTCAGAATAGCGCTTCTTGCCGTTACCAATGACTGCAAAGATACGCTCCGCGTTGATTTTGACGGAATAGTCCGACAACAGCAACTGACTGGCATACAGGTACACCGCACTCACAGGATTTAGAATTGTACTGACGATGTTTTCTCGCAGCGTGGCAGTAGGACGCAACGCCTGATTCACAAAAGGAGAACCGCCGAATACAGCATAGTGCGCCACCTTGTCGTAGGGAGTTTTGTCAGGATAGAACTTGGCGGTATCCAGATAGTTCAATTCGTTGAGTTTGATAGTGACAGCAAAGCGTCCATACAGAGCATTTTTCTCCTGCAAGAGGTCCTTCATCATTCCGATGTGAGAGCCGGAGAGGATAAGCTCAATGTTTCCAAGCCGGTTATCAATGATGCTCTGAAAAACGGAATCAACTGTTGTGGGCTCATTCATCACCTTCAGATAGGGGTATTCGTCAATGACGACAACCATTTTCTGAGGCAGCGTGTTAAGATAGGTAAAAACATCTTGTAGTGTACTGAAGCTCAGAGCTACTGGCAATATCTTGGCTCGAACCAGCTCATCAACGAGGCTATCAATATTTTCTTGTACTGTGCCTTTCAAACACTCGAAATAAACGGTCTGATAAGGGCAGTTATCAAGGGCTTTCTGAATGAGCGTGGTCTTTCCAACTCGCCGCTTGCCGTAGACCATCACAGCTTTGCCGATGTAGTCTTGCTGCAAGAGCACCAGTTCTTTCTCACGGCCTATAAACATATTGCGCCTCCAATAATACTGAATACATTTTCACTGAAATAACTTTCAGCATTATTTTACCACGAGACCGAACAAAAAGCAAGCAAAAAAAGAGGACCACCGCGCCGCAAGCGATGGCCCTCTTTTTATTGGCAGCATACGCCGCTTGTTAAGAATTACATTGCCCACAGCACAAGCGCAGCGACTACGGCAACAACAATGATAAGCAACAGAGGCCCGCAGCCGGAGCCATTGCCGCCACCGTTGTGATTCCCTCCGCTGCCACCGGAACCGCCGAAGTTGCGGTCAAATGACTGTTTATAGTGGGCATATCCGGTACTGCCGCTGCCAAAATAGCCGTAATTGTTCGCCATGATACACTACCTCATTCGCTATATTTGTCCTTGTTTCCTGCAAGAATATCCTCACAAATGCTCTTGTACTCCGGCAACATCTCCAAAAACGGAACCCACCGCCGTTTAACCTCTTCTCGGCCTTCATGCGGATGTTGGTTAAGCTGGTGAGAAAGGGCCGCGTGACGATTGAAGAAGCAGCGAAAGATGCTGGAATGACAGTAGAGGAATTCGAGAAGATCTTGAAAAATACTCCACTGGGGCGAAGCCTCTGACAAGACTCCTGTGTATGTCACAGATGTGATTGTGACCTATCAAGTGCTTCCTGAGAAGAGTGCATAAGTTTCGTGAAAAGCTCACCAGACACCTCAATAGGAGGATTCGGTGGAAGCAGAGTCAGTCGAAAAGATTCATAAGCCATTTCGCCTGACAGATTACTCACGAGTGTACCAGCTCAGTTTGTCATGATTGCTTCCTTTCCTCCGAAAAACGGAAATTGAAATTTCTGAGGCTATTTTAGCATAGAAATTTCAGAAAATCAGCTTATCGTAAAAATACGAAGCGAAAGAAATTTCAGAAAAACGACTTTTTGTGAAATTGCTCAAGCAAAATCACCATAGAAATTTCAAGTTAAGAATTTTATAGTTTAATTTTGCCCTACTTATGTCAAAGAAAGTAGGGCTTTTCTTATGCCCAAAAGGAGGTGGTTACGCAAATGGCATCCAGAATGCGACTCTTGCCAAGATCGATGAAGCTGGAGAAAAGCTCCAGAACATCGGATCTTCTGTGGAGAATGTCGGCAAGAAGTTCCTGCCGGTGACTGCCGCTGCTTCTTCCAATGCGAACACCAATGTCTCAATGATGGGCGAGACGTTCAAGTACTGTGCGCCTATCGCCAGTGCGCTGGGGTTCTCGGCAGAGGATCCGTAAGATCGTATCTGCCGTGCAGCAGTTCGTGGATAAACTGAACAGCATGGATTGAATTTCAAAAAGGCGAAGTTGCCCATGATATTACATTGGCATTGATTGGCAGCGCGAGAAATGGCAATCAGGACTTGGTTCTAAGTTTATCCACCAAGGCGAAAAAAATGCTGCGAAATATGCGGACGAGGTCATTGTTCTGAGCAAAGGAGTGCAGGACTATTTTAAGGAAACTTATGGAAGAGAAACGCACTTTATCCCTAATGGTGTGAATGTATGATGAGAAGGACGTTTTTGACGTCTGCTCTTGACATGCCCGAAATCATGTCGTATATATATAGTAAGAGCTGGAAGCACAAATTTAGCGCTTCCAGCTCAATCATTATCATAGAAGATTATTATTTACAGATTTTTCTTCATAGTCTTTAAATTTTAGTTGTGCACATTTTAACGCGCGAAGTTTGAGTCAATAATTTACAAAAGAAGGGAAAACTATTATGGAAAAGATCAAAAAGTGTATAGCTAACTTAAAGGTTGAAGGAAAATTAAAAGTATATCAAATGACAGTGCTTGTTATGACATTATTTTTAGTGTTGGTGGCACTGATCTCGACAGTAGTGATCCGTTCAAATATAGAGAAGATCACGAAGGTCTGGTCTCCGTCATTGGAATATCTGCAGGATTTAGAGACAATGACTGCGAAATACAGAATCAAACAGTATCAGCATCTGGTAGAATCAGATGCAGCAGTCATGAACTCCTGCGAAGAAGAAATCAAGAAGCTGGAGAGTCAGATCCAGGATACCGATGCGAAGCTGGAGGCAATCATGTCTGCAAACAGCAAAGCTCAAAAAGGACGGGATGATTATGATGCAGCAAACGCTGCATGGGAAAAATACAGGGGTGCTTCAGATGAAATTCTGCAGTTGAGCCGTGAAGGTAAACAGCAGGAAGCATCGAAACTGATGACCGGAGAGGTGTATGAAGACTATAAGTCATTTTCTAAGAAATTAACTATATTATGTGGCAAGTTCCAGGTAGAATTAGATCAGGCAAAGACCATGGCTAATGTATGCACTGTAATCATATTTATTGTGATCGTGGCAGCGGGTCTTGCGATTGCTGTAGTGACGACAATGATCGGAAGGATCATTACCAATTCCATTACCGAGCCGGTAGAACAGATAGATGCAGCAGTTGCCAGCCTGCGTAAGGGCGAACTGTCTAATGTAGAAATGCTTACCTATGAGTCTGAGGATGAGTTTGGCGATACCATCAGGAATCTGAAAGAAGCCATGGGTATTCTGGCAGATTATGTCAGCGAGATCTCTGTGGAGGTAAAGGCAATCGCGCAGGGTGACCTGACCAGAAATGGTGATGATATTACAGATTTCCTAGGCGATTTCTCGGAATTGAAGACATCACTGCTGTATATTCTGAAACGGTTTAACAGTACCCTGACCGAGATCAGCAATCTGGCAGAACAGGTATCATCGAATTCATCCGAGGTGGAAAATGCATCAAAATCCCTGGCGGACGGTGCAACAGAGCAGGCAGGAGTCATCGAGGAATTGAATGCCACCATTGATACGGTCGTGGATCTGGCTGAAGATACAGCGAAAGAAACACAGAACGCATCGGCACGTGTAAAAGCCTCTGCAAACAAAGCGAACGAAGAAAAAGAAAAGATGAACGAGCTGCTCACGGAAATGGAGCACATTACAGAAATCTCCAAGGAGATCGGTAATATTATCACAGATATCGAGGATATTGCTTCCCAGACCAACTTACTTTCTCTGAATGCTTCTATCGAGGCTGCAAGAGC
>OMFQ01000556.1_pt1 | contig 20130 bp, 23 predicted proteins | sample 1645671 | NCBI WGS metagenome assembly OMFQ01 (sample SAMEA103958119, study PRJEB25191) | human gut metagenome | biome: human-associated habitat [ENVO:00009003]; feature: intestine environment [ENVO:2100002]; material: feces | place: Germany | collected 2013/2015
AGCAGCATGAGATTTTATTATTTCTCATGTCTACCTAAAGGGGAGCATATCAATCTCGCTGTTGGGGCTTTATTGTGTTTTGGGGATTGTATGCCTGTAATCAAACCGGCAAGCTTCTTATTCCCAGGTTTTCCAAACGTCCGGTACGTAGCCTATGGTGGCTTTGGCACCGTTTCGGACGATGGGCGTTTTCAAGACTTGCTGGTTTTCTAGGATTTTAGCGTCTTTTTCGCTGTCGACGGCGTATTGGATTAAGGCCAAGGTATCTTTGTCCTTACAGTTTGTGTCGAGCATGGCATCAAGGCCGCCTACGGCCTGTTTGACTTTGTTGTATTCGCCTTTACTCAGTCCTTTTTCTTTCAGGTTGACGAATTGGACGGGGATCTTTCGTTCTTTGAAGTAGCGCAGGGCTTTTTTGGTATCGAAGCATTTGGTCGTGCCGAAGATTTGTATGTTCATAGGGTTTTATTCTCCTTTCGAGATTTTTGGTGCATAGCGGTGAAACAAGGCCAGGTAGTCTTCCTCGACGTCGGCAAAGGGCCGGAAGGCGTAGTCCGGCATGACGCGGACGGCCGGGGCTTGCCCCTCCGGTTTATCATCCAGCAAGTAGGTCAAGTCATACCACAGAAAGTCGTTGTCGATGCCTTTGAGGATCCTTGTTTCTTCTTCGTCTAAAGGCGTGTGAATATATTTTTTATAAATGAGCTGCAGCAGATGTTCTTCCGTGTCCCGGTAACCGTTCATGACATCCTTTAACGGCCGCGGGACGTCGGACATGTAGCACTCAGTGCCATCATGCAGGAGGGCTGCTAGAATCAGACGTCGTGACAGGCCACGGGCCTCGGCTTCGTAAGCGCACTGCAGGCAGTGTTGGCCGACGGAATAAAAGGTTTTGACGTGACCGTTGCCGCGGCAAATGAGAGACAAGGCGTGAGCCATGTCTTCGATGGAAATGGTTTCGGGATCCATATTCGTGATGTCAAAATGCTTTCCCGTATAAGTTGTAATCAAAGGTGGCATAGGTCGGCCTTTCTGCTCCCCTGGGAGCGATGGTTTCATTATGTATTGTACTACATCCGTCGATTTTTGTATTTAGAACATATGTTTAGCGAGGCCTGTGAGCGATTCAGAGAACAGTTGTTCTATATTCGCCCTGTCTTTAATTAAATGGTCCTATTTCCCCTTTTAAGCCTTTTTCATGATTTTTCGACAGATTATATGTGTCGCAAGGCTATCTTTCCTTATACGGGAAAATAAGATGGGAACATTTGTTGCATATCCCTGTCTGTTATTGTACAATACAAATAAAGGAGGCGGTGCGACGTGTATCTTCGTAAGCGCGGCAAGAAATGGTATTATACAATCGAATATCCGGCAGCAGACGGGACGGGCCGCAAACGAGTCGAACGAGTCGGCGGTACGACCTACGCCCAGGCCGCTAAAGCCTATCGTCAGGCCATGGCTGCCCTCGATGATCCGGAACACGATGCGGAACCGGCGATGGAAGTCATGCCCTTCTTTTTAGAATGGCTGGAAAAAGATGTCGAAATCAATTTAGGTCCCAACACCTACGACGCCTATAAGGGCGTCATCAAATGGCGACGGCAGAGATTCAGGACTGGCTCAATCTGCTGAAGCAGAAAGGCTATTCCCGGTCGACGGTCAAGACGATTTTCACGGTCTTTAACGACGGCATGCGCTGGGCCGTGTCCAATCGCCAGTATATCGAGGCCAATCCCATGGCCAACGTGAAGATGCCGAAATTCGACATTCCCCGGAAAAAGCCCTTTATCTTTTCGCGCCAACAGCTCAATCACATCTTTCAGACCTTTCCCTTGGGGCATAAATATTACGCGCCCTGCATGATTGCTTACTGCACGGGCCTTCGCGTCGGCGAATGTCTGGCCCTGCAGTGGTCCCATATCGACATGGAAAACCGCACTATTTCCGTCGACAGTACCTTATATGACAAGACGGGAACGCCGGTCTGCAAGGCGACGCCGAAGACGAAATCCTCTCTGCGGACCATTCCTTTTAATGAGACATTATACAAGGCCCTCGTCCGCCATAAAGCTCAGCAGGCCAAAAATCGCCGCCTCTACGGCAGCGATTACCGGGACAATGACTTCGTCTGCACCCGTCAGGACGGCTGCTCCATGACCAGTAACGACATGCGCTACTTCAACATGTGGTGCAAAAAAGAATTCCACAACGGCAGCTTCCATTCCTTCCGGCACACCCACGCCACGATGATGCTGGAAAATAACATCGAACTCGACTACGTCTCCAAACGCCTGGGCCATTCCTCCATTGCCACGACGGCCAACATCTACGATACGATTACGGATAAACGCAATAAAGAAGCCATGAAAAAGCTCGATGCCATTTTATAAAATATGGGCGGAAATGATGGCGGCAAGAAGCTCATTTATATTGATGATTACTAGATTTTCCGATAATCAATACTTATCGGAAAATTAAGCCTTCAAAATAAGGGAGAATAAAACAATGATTATATAAGAAAAAATAGAATGGGATAAAAAGCAGTCCTAATCTGAGTCTAACAGCAATACTATATGTATATTATCAATATTAATATAAGAAAAAGAAAAACATCAATATAAGCGTCTCTTTTTTGATTATGAATTCTAAAAAACTTACATCTAGCATAGACTATAACTGAAAACCATAATAAGAAAGCCCCTGATAAAAGATTTAAAGAAGTTTTCATGATTTCTAATGAAAATGCATATATATTTACATAAATAGAATATAGTAATGCAAATATGAAAAGGATGTTAGCAAATAAAAAAAACTTAAGCGGGGCATACCTAGTTATGACAATTTCTTTTTTAGTTAAGAATTTTTTTAATATAAATGATTTGACAAGCCATAAAATTATTAGCGGAAACATGATATAGTAGGTCATAAAAAATTTTAAGTCCATATTGCTTGCCCCCATAGCTCTATTATTTCTGATTTTTGAAGTTACACAGAGAATTACTTCCTTAACCCCGCAATCGTTTCGAATGGTTTGCGTGTTGATTATTACTCCCTGGTCAATATAGAATAATATACATGCCTAATGCTATAAAAAATAAAAACTATATGTAATTTACTTGCTATATATATTATACCCCTTTTCTGACATGAAATGGCATATTCAGCCGTCTTTTTGACGCTTGATAATACGAAACCTGTTCATGGTTTTCCTTGTTCTCAAGAGTCAGCCCCCTGCCCACTTGACATTCATAGGCTTATCGCTTATATTGAAATACGAGAGTGCCGGGATCTCTACGGGGACCGGTACGAGACAGGTCTTTTTCGTAATCCGGAAGGGGTCTGTCTATTCCTTCCTTTTTTTGATAAACTATGCTAAAATAAAAACAGAGATAGTCCGATGGCTGCACATCGGCTCTCCTCTTTGATTTTGAGTCTGAAGAAGGCCGTGTACCGCTTGGTATGCGGTTTTTTTCAGTTAAAAATTAATATTAATGAGCTGAAATAACCAGCACGATTAATGTTGCAAACGCAATCATTAACGACAATGCCTCATAGACACTCATGCTGATCACCTCACTTTCGTGAGGAAAACCGAATACATCGAACTATCTCATGTATTCTAGTGTAACAAAGAAAGCTTATAACTTCAAGTTTTATGGCCTGCGATCACCCGTTAGTCATAAAATCATCCCTTACAAATAGACAAAAAAGGAAAGCGATGATATTGTCGCTTTCCTTTTTGTACGTTAGGGATATTCGTATTATTTTTTCTAGTCGATATGGTAGACCCGATCTTCTTTCCGTGCAGCAGCTTTCGGGGCTTCTCCTTTGGGATAGCCGATGATGCAGTTGCCGATGCCTTCCCATTCGTCTGCCGAGAGGCCGAGGGTGTCGAGGATTTTCTTTCCTACGGGCGTTTCCATTTGTTCTTTAGCCCGATGGATCCAGCAGCTGCCAAGTCCCAGTGAATGAGCGGCCAACATGAGGTTTTCCATGATGACGCTGCCATCGTATTTTTGTTTCCCCATGCCGTTGTAGCCCAAGACCAGGAGGACGACGGGAGCGCCGTAGAAGGGATCGTTTCCTTCAGGCCAACCGCCGATTTCGTTGTTGACGACGGATAATTCGTGGATCAGTTCCTTATTGGTGATGACTACGATTTTTGAATTCTGCTTGCCCATGCTGGACGGAGCATGGAGACCGGCTTCCACGATCTGTTCAATGAGTTCGGCAGGAACGGCTTTGTCTTCGTACTGACGGATGCTGCGCCGATCTAAGAGTGCTTTCATAACTTCGTTCATATATAATCCCCCTTTCAAATATACCTTTATTATACGCTTACTAACGGAGCTTCACAAAGGAAATCGATAAAAATAAACTTTTTTTCAAAATAAAGCGTACTTTTTATCGAATTTTTACGTAATATATACAGTCCTTTGGTATGCTAAAAGATAAGACAAGAATGAGCAAAGGAATGATTCAATGAAAAAGCTGACCTATGAAAATATCACCCATGCCAAAGAATTGAGCATCTATTTAGAACAGGGCAATAAAGTTCTCGACGCCCTGGGCTATTCTGACCATTCACAGAAACACACGGCCAAGGTCGCCGTCACGGCCGGACGCATCTTAAAGAAGCTGGGCTACGACGAGCATACCGTCGAGCTGGCCCGAATTGCCGGCTATATGCACGACATCGGCAACAGCATCAACCGCGTCGACCATGCCCATACGGGAGCCCTCATGGCCTTTCAGTTCCTTCGCGACTGGGGCGCTCCGCCGGAAGACATTGCCGCCATCATCTCGGCCATCGGTCAGCACGATGAACGAAGCGGCGTCGCCTTTGACCCCATTTCAGCAGCTGTCATCCTGGCAGACAAGAGCGATGTCCGCCGCAACCGCGTACGCAATAAGGTTCCCGAAACCTTCGATAAACACGACCGGGTCAATTATGCCGCTCTTTCTTCCAAACTCCACATCGACCGTCACAAGAACGTCATCCGCTTGGAAATCGAGCTCGATGAATCGATATGCTCCCTCATGGATTATTTTGAAATCTTCATGCAGCGCATGCTCATGTGCAAGCGGGCTGCCGAAGTCTTAGGTCTTCAATTTAAAATGGTTGCCAACGGCAATAAAATTGCCTGAATCCCCCAGCCCTCACCGGCATGCCCCGCCTCCCTTACTGCCGGTTACGGGCGCTTATAGAAAATGCCGTTAAACGAGGATAAACTTCGTTTAACGGCGTTTTATGATGTCTAAAAACGCTTATGTTCCCCGATTTTTCTTATTCGTGGACGATGAGTTCGAGAATATCGGGACGGCTGTAATGGCCGGCAGCATCAAATTCCATGTGGCGCAGAGCGACTTGATTCATGTCGAGATCGGCATAGATGAGGGCTTCCTTGTCCCAAACAGGCTCGGTGAGATAATGACCGCAGGGATCGATGATGCAGCTGCCGCCGCGGCAGGTCGCGTCATTCAGTTTATCGACGGCGCCCTTTTCCACCAGGTCGGAGGGATACATGGCCTTGGTAAAGTACTGATCGACGTTAAAGACGTAGCAGTGACCTTCGATAGCAATGTGCTTGATCGTATCCTGCCATTCGGGATTGTCGTTGGTATTCGGTGCCAAATAGAGGCTGACGCCCTTTTGATAGAGGGCCGTCCGGGCCAAAGGCATGTAATTTTCCCAGCAAATGAGGGATCCCATGGGTCCCCACGGCGTCTGGACGATAGGAAAATACGTCGACGGAATGTGAGAATCGGCCCAGATATAGCGTTCGGCACCGGTCGGTTTTATCTTTCGGTGGAGGGCTTTCAAGGTGCCGTCGGGCCCGAAAATGACGTTGCTGCAGTAGAGCGAATACGTCGTTTCATCGCGCTCGGTGATGCCTAAGCTGACGTAGATTCCAAAGGCCTTGGCGGCTGCGGCGACGGACTCCAGATCATGGCTGACGACGACGGATTCTTCATAGTAGCGCTTCCAATCAGCCCGCTCGGCTTCAGAACGACTGCCGACGGTAAAGCCGAAGGTCAGGCCGTAGGGGTAGCACGGCACCAGGGATTCGGGAAAAACGATGAGCTGTGCCCCGTTCCTTCCGGCTTCTTCGATTTGTGATACGACTTTTTCCAGCGTCGCCTTTTTGTCGAATAGGACCGGCGAGGCTTGGGCAATGGCTGCCCGTAAGGTTTCCTGCAAGATTCGCATATATATCCCTCATTTCCGTTTTTTTCTTCTAGTATACTGGAAACGGCGGCTTTCGTATAGGTAGTTTTACATACGAAAAAACTTCGAAAAAGATGTAAAATTATGGTATACTAATTACAAAGGGTTTTCCCTTCACAGCTTACGGACCTTTACGGATAACGACTGTGCAGTGTTAGGCTGCTGTCGTTATCCTTTTTTATAAGGAGGTATTATGTATCTCATCATCGACAATTACGATTCATTCACTTATAATTTGGCCGACCTGGTCGCCGAGACGGGACGCGACGTCGAAGTACGGCCCTGTGATGCCATCGGGCTCGGAGAAATTGCGGCGATGAAACCGGAAGGCATCATCCTGTCTCCCGGTCCAAAAGGGCCGGCCGATGCCTGGCAGTCCCTGGCCATCGTCCAGGATTTCGAAAAGACGACGCCCATCCTCGGCATTTGCCTCGGAATGGAGGTCCTGGCTTATGCTGCCGGCGCTTCTGTCATCCGCGGGAAAAAGCCGATGCACGGCAAGGTGACGGCCATTCATCACGACGGACGAGGCTTATTCAAAGGCCTTCCCAAGACCTTTTCCGTAACTCGCTACCATTCCCTGGTCGTCCAAAAAAGCAGCCTGCCTCCCGCTTATCGGATCGACGCCATAAGCGACGACGGTGCCGTCATGGCCTTATCCCATAAAAAACGCCCCCTCTTCGGCCTGCAGTTTCACCCCGAAGCCCTCTTATCGGAATACGGCAGCGACTTAATCCAAGCCTTTTGCCGCTGTGCCGAAAAAGGAGGTCGACACGATGCCTGAACCTTATATCCGCCGTTCGGACCTTCCCTATACAGCCAGTCAGATTTTCTCCCTCTTTGCGGACGAAAAAGATGCGGCTTTTCTCGATTCTTCCCTGGAAAATAAACTGGGCCAATATGCCATTATCGGTCTCGTTCCCTATCATACGGTGTCCGTCGAAAAGGGCCGCCTTCGCGTCGACGGCAAGTATCATCCGGGAACGGCCGAAGCTTATCTCAAAGCCTACTTAGCCCGGCATCACCAGAAAAATTACAGCGACTTGCCCCTGACATCGGGAGCTGTCGGCTACGTCACCTATGACTACGGCATGAAGCCTCAAAGCGTCATTTCGCGGCATGCACCGAAGGCGACCCTGGCCGAGATGAAATGGGTCTTCTACGATTTTTTCATCATCGAAGACCTGAAAGACCACAGCCTTTGGTTCATTGCCAATGGCCAAACCGAGGCGGCTCCGGAACTTTGGAAGCGGATGGAAACCCTCATCCGGCAACGAATGGAAACCTTTACGGCGCCGTCTCTGACCGAGACCTATCCCCTTTCGATTGAACCGGACTGCACGCCTGACGAATACGCCCTGGCCCTTCGAAAGTTGATGACCTACCTCGTCTCCGGCGACGTCTACGTCACCAACTTCACCAGTACCCTGACCGTCGACAGCCCCTGCCCGCCGTACACCCTCTTTTCCCGATTGCGCCGGGACAATCCCTCGCCCTTTGGGGCGTACCTGCAATACGGCTCGTATCAGATCATCAGTTCCTCCATGGAGCGCCTCCTTCACATCGACGGGAGGCGGATTGAAACGCGGCCCATCAAAGGGACTCGCCGCAGAGGGAAGACGGCGGCCGAAGATGCCGCCCTTCGTAAAGAATTAGAGGACTCTCAAAAAGACCGGAGCGAACTCTTAATGATCGTCGACCTGGAACGAAACGACCTCCATAAAATCTGCCAGCCCGGCAGCGTCACGGTCCCGACCTTATTTTCCGTCGAAGACTACGCCTCGGTCTTCCACTTAGTCGCCAGCGTCACCGGCATTCTTCGGCCGGACCAGACTGCCGTCGATGCCCTGACGGCCCTCTTTCCCGGCGGTTCTATTACGGGGGCACCGAAGAAGCGGGCCATGGAAATCATCGACGAACTGGAAGCGAGCCGCCGCCAACTCTACACGGGAACCATCGGCTATCTCTCCCTCGACGGAAACTGTGACCTCAACATCGTCATCAGAACGGCCGTCCATCAAGGGGACACCTACTATATCGGCGTCGGCGGCGGCATTACGGCCGAATCGGACCGGGACTTTGAGTACGAAGAAATCTGGCAGAAAGCCAAAGCCTTGCTTACGGCCTTGAAAGGAGAGCCTTTTTACTATGAACCTTACCTTTGATGACGGCTATCAATTCGGTCTCGGTGCCTTTGAAACCCTGTCGCTTGTAAATGGACAGCCTATTTGGCTGGAAGCCCATGAAGCCCGCCTGCGGCGTACCCTCAACTGGTTAGGCCTTTCCCTGGCGGCTGATTGGAAAGAAAAACTGACATCGTATCTGGCGAAGGACGGGTACGATAAAGGTGTTTTAAAAATTCTCGCTTCCGATCATAATTTATGCTTCACGTCTCGTGCCAATCCTTATGAACATTTTCCGTCCCGTCCGGGATTCGTACTGGCCCTGTCGGACATACGGCGCAATGAAAGTTCGCCCTTCGTTCGCCATAAGACCTTTAATTACGGCGACTCGATTTTGGCCAAACGGCAGGCGACCCAAAAGGGCATCGACGAACCGATTTTCTGCAATACGAAAGGAGAACTTACCGAAGGTGCCGTGAGCAACCTGTTCTTCATAAAAAATGGGCAGCTCTATACGCCGCCCATCGAGGCCGGACTCTTGCCGGGAATCGTCCGCGCCTACGTCTGTTCTCGCTATGACGTCGTCGAAAGATCCATCGTGCCCGATGAAATCGGGACCTTCGACGAATGTTTTATTACTAATTCCCTCATGGGCATCATGGCCGTCCGCCAATTCGGTGACTACGCCTTTCCCGTATCGGAAGAAACACAGACAGCTGCCCTCTTTCAACGCTATTTGCAGGATCGGCTCCGCCCCTTTCCGGGCCCCTTATAAGGTCAGTTCGTGAAAGGCCTTGCCGTCCATATCCTTCCAAGTAAAGGTCTGATTTTCCCAGACGAGATAACTGTGAGGATTGCCGTCTTTCGGGAGCGATGCCGATCCGGGATTGAGGTAGTAATTATCCTGTCCAAAAGGTTCCCATACCGGCAGGTGGGTGTGGCCATGGAGGAGGATATCCCCCTTCTGAATAGGCGGCAGGCGGTGCGTATTATAGTGGTCGCCGTGGGTCGCATAGACGACGAGGTTTCCCTGGGTCAAGATGGCATACGGGGCCATGATGGGAAATTCCAAGACCATCTGATCGACTTCGCTGTCGCAGTTGCCGCGGACGCAGAGGATGGAGTCTTTTATTTCGCGGTCCGTGGTAGAGGATGTCGCCAAGGAGAACGAAACGGTCGGCACCTTCCCGCTCATAAGCTTCGAGGAGACGGCGGCAGTAATAGGCCGAGCCGTGAATATCTGACGCGATGAAATATTTCATAATTATACCTCCCGGTGCCCATCTGGCACCTGATATACGCTAAAAAAATCCTAATGCAGCAAGGGGCTGCCGAAAGAGGGCCATTCCCTTGGCTGCTTTTTTATTTTCGTGTGTGTCTTTAGTATACGGATTTTTTAGGGAGACTGCAAGGCGGGATGGATATCAGAAGATGGGTGGTTTTTGTGTTTTATATAACAGGGCTTCCGATAACTTATAATTTTATCGAAAGCCCTGTTTTGCAGGAGAGTTTCCTCCCACTCGTTCTTATAAGGTTGTAATTTGTACTTCTTTTTCGATGGCTGCGACCTTTTCCGGATCGACGACGCCGCTTTCAGCTTCTAAGACGTTGGCCGTGCCGCAGGCCGCTGCCAGGCGAAGAGCTTCTTCCGGCGAAGCGCCCCGATCTAAGGCCGTGGCCAAGCCGGCAACGAAGGAATCTCCGGAACCGACGGCGTTGATGACCGTATCGACCGTCGGCGGTACGGCGCGGTAGACCTTGCCTTCGTGGGCTAAAAGGGCCCCCTTCTTGCCTAAGGAGATGGTCGGCATGGCGATGCCCCGCCCTTCCAGTTCGTGCAGGACCTGAACGGCTTCATTAAGATTGGTCAGTTTATGGCCGGTCAGGACTTCCACTTCCGATTCGTTCGGTTTGATAAAATAAGGCAATGCTTCAAGACCTTTGGTGAGGGCCGAGCCGCTGGTATCGAGGAGGAAGGGTTTCCCCTGCGCCTTAGCCCGGCAGATGAGCTCTTTATAAAAGTCATCGCCAATGCCCTTGGGGAGACTTCCTGAGGCTACTACTAAATCACTACGTTTTAATTCAAAATCATACTGTGCGAGAAATTCTGTCTTCTCCCCTTCTGTTATGGTCGGCCCCGGTTCTAAGACTTCCGTCTGTTTCCCGTCACTCGTCGCTATATTGATGCACGACCGCGTTTCCCCCTCGATGGTCGTACAATGGTGGACGATGCGGCGCTTGTCTAAGACGTGGCGGATATACTGACCCACATAGCCACCGAGGAAGCCGACGACCGTGCAGGGACTTCCCAGGGCGGTGATGACGTTGGCTACGTGGGTTCCCTTGCCGCCGGCCGTATTCTGAACGGTTTGGGCCCGGCTCGCTTCTCCGTAAGGCAGTTCATCGAGGGTATAAATTTTATCCAGTGACGGATTTAGATTGACTACGAGTATCATCGGCCGTCACCCCTTCTAGCAGCGATTGGCGCTGCCGCAGACGTCGATCTTGTGGGCTACGATGGCGGCCATGGCTTCTTTGCCGGGCGTCATGTACTGCCGCGGATCGTTGGCCTTGGGATTGTCTTTGAAATAATCTTTGACGGCGTCGGAGAAAGGAATCTTGAGGTCCGTTGCGATGTTGACTTTGCAGATACCCATGGAAATGGCTTTCTGTACCAATTCGTCCGGCACGTCGGAGGCGCCGTGGAGGACCAAGGGAATGGATACTCGTTCGCGGATGGCTTTGAGGCGGTCGAAGTCGAGGTGCGGTTCGCCTTTATAGAGGCCGTGAGCCGTGCCGATGGCAATGGCTAAGGAGTCGATGCCCGTCTTTTCGACAAAGTCTGCTGCCGTATCGGGATCGGTATAAGCGCCGTCGGCTTCACTGACCGTGAGGTCGTCTTCCTGGCCGATGAGCTTGCCCAGTTCGGCTTCTACGGTAGCGTCGCGGTGGTGAGCGTAGTCGACGACTTCTTTGACGCGGGCCACGTTTTCATCGTAAGGATCGCGGGATGCATCGATCATGGCCGACCGGAAACCGAGGTCGATGGATTCTTTAATGGCTTCAAAATCTTCGTGGTGATCGAGGTGGATGGCGATGGGAATCGTCGTATTGGCGGCCGCTGTCTTAGCCATGGCTACGATGTATGCCGGGCCGGCGTAGCGAATCGTCGACGGCGTACCGGCCAGGATGACCGGCGAATGCATCTTTTCGGCGACTTCGATGACGACCTGCATGGTTTCCATGTTGTGAATATTAAAAGCCGGTACGGCGTAGTGCTGCGCCTGTGCGTCGAGCAGCATCTGCCTCGTAGAAAGAATGGTGTTCATGAGTTAACACTCCTTTTATCGTAATTGAATGATGTCAGATTATTCAGCCAGTTTGGCCATTTCCTTCTTGTGCCAGAAGTACGTGAATACCAGGCAGAAGACGTAGAAGATGCCGATAACTAAGAAGCCCGTCAAATCGGTAAGGTGCATGGCCTGTGACAAGAGATAGGTAATGGGAGCCCCGCCCTGGTCGAGGCCGGCAATTTGCGAGACCCCATTCTTCAGCATACCGCCGTGAGCGGCTAAGGCTGTCTGCAGGCCGATGGTCTGGTTGGCAATCCAAATGGTCATGAACATGATGATCGAGCCGGAGATGACCGTCCGGAAGAGGTTGCCCTTGTGGACGCCGACAGCCATGGCGATGAAGAAGCCGATGGTCGGCAGGTCGCCGAAGGGCAGGATCTGGTTGCCCGGGACGATGGCGGCGATGAGGATCGTCAGCGGGATGAACAGTAAGGACGCCGTGACGACGGCCGGATCGCCGAGGAGCAGTGCGCAGTCGAGGCCGATGTAGAAATTCGAGTTAGAAAAGCGCTTCTGCAGCGTCTTCTTAGCCGCTTCTGAAATCGGCAGCAGGCCGTTCATGATATGCTTTACGACTTGCGGCATGAGGACGATGACGGCGGCCATCTGAATGCCCAGAGTCAGGATACCGCGGATGTCGTAACCGGCCAGGATGCCGATGATGACGCCCATGATACCGCCCATAACTGACGGATCACCGAAGTGGCCCATGACCTTTTCAATATGGGTCAGATTGATATCGATGTCCTTGATGACCGGAATGCGGTCCAGAAGGCAGTTGATGGGAACGGCGACGGGACCGAACCAGGACGTCGAACCGTGTGGCATAGCGATGCCTTCGAGACCGAAGTAGTCTTCTGTAACGGGGATGAACCAGTCGCCCATCTTAAAAGCGTAGGCGGCGTGGATGGCGACGGCGACGATGCCCAGGGCGTAGCTGCCGGTGGCGATGTTGACGATGGCGCCAGTAAAAGCAAAGTGCCAGATGTTCCAAATGTCGATGTTGACGACACGGGTCAGTTTCAAAGCCAGCATGAGGATGTTGACGGCAATGGCGACGGGAATGGCGACCAAGGCAATCTGACTGGCCCAGGTAATGGGCGACATGCCGGGCCAGCCGACATCGATGAGGTTCATGGAGATCCCGAAGTTGGCCGACATGGCCTGGGCTGCCGGTGCCAAGTTGTCCAGCATCAGGCTGATGACCAGGCCGATACCGATGAAGCCGATGCCGATGGAAATACCCGAGCGCAGGGCTTTACCGGCTGACTGACCTAAAACGAGGCCGACGATGAAGATGACGATGGGCAGCATGACCGCCGGGCCCAAGTTGACGAAGTATTGTACAAAATTCAAAATGACATCCATCTGAATTCACTCCTCTGTTTCTTAGTTTTGTAAGACATCCAAGATCTTCTGTTCCGTTTCTTCGACGCGGACGCCGCTCAGGAAGGGCATGCCGTTGACGTAAGGCTTTCCGAAGTCTTTCTTGACCCGCATGGTGGTGACGATGAGGTCGACGCCGTCGAGCTGGTTTTCGATTTCATTCATACGGATCTGAAGGATTTCAACAGGGATGTTGTGAGCTGCACAGAGTTCACGAATGGCATTAGCAGCAACAGTAGAAGTGGCTACGGCACCGCCGCAGGCTACGATAACTTTTTTCATAATAGATGACCAACCTTTCATAAGAAAATTAATAGATTCATGAATAAATGCATTACTGTAAAGCCGATAAGAAGGCTTGCTGGAAATCGTCGGCCGTCGACGCCGTGAGCAGTTTTTCAACCTGTTCTTCTTGTTGGAACATGGTGAACAGCTTTTGCAGCATGTCGATGTGCTCATTGGCATCTTTGAGGGCCAGCATAAAGATCATAGAGACGGGAACCGTATCGTCAGCATCTTCCATACTGTGGAAGTAAACCGGCTCCGTCAGGCGACAGACGGCAATGCCGTTTTCGGCGACATTCCCTTCCGGCGTGGCGTGGGGAATGGCAATCCCCTGCTGCGATAACTGCAGGCCTGTGGGAAACTCAACTTCTCGGGCCAGTACGGCATCGATGTACTTGTCATTGATGTACCCGCTCTCTTCTAACACCTTTCCTAAGCGGTGAATGGCATCTTTATCGGACTGTACCCGAGTATCCAGAAAAATGTGCTCCCTATCGAGCAGCTTCGTCAATTCCATGGATAACTCCTCCTTTTACTCAACTCATTTTTGCTTAACTCATTTCTTGACTATAGTGTATCAAAAGAATCCCCCCTGAGCATAGACGGCCAATTTCCACTTATGGCGGAAATAAAAATTCCCCTTCCGCCGCCTTTCCGAGACAGCGGAAATGAACTTCGTTTCCTCCCAAGAAGGTGTCAGGAAGATGAACCGGGGCGACTCATTGTCAGCCTTGACGCCATACAACCATTATGATATACTGACTTTACAAGAGGACGTCCCTCATTTTTCATACCCTTATGTGGTATGGGGCAGGGGCGTCCTTTTTTTGCTGCCGCAAATCATGAATTTCCATCGCTTCCCTCTCCTGTCGGCCGTAAATAGCTCCCATGCTTTCGTTGCCATGCCAGGAGAATCGACAGACGGCCATCGAAAAAAGCCTGTCGTCCCTACCATTAAGGGCAGGAAAAACAGGCTTCTCGTATATAGAATATATCACTTATTAAACTGGCTGGTGAAGTTGCGGATGAAGGCGGCGTAGTTGGGCTCGCGTAGCATTTCTTTGACGCCGTCGTTTTTTACGAGGTACGTAAAGAGCTTTAAGAAAATAGACTGCCACGAAGCCATTTGATCCTTGGCGATGCTGATAAGGAAGACCAGCTGGACCCGTTCTTTTTCCCAGACGATGGGTTTATCGAGGATGAGGATGGCAATCCGCGATTCCGGCGGGTCGCCGTAGATGGGATGCGGTATGGCGACGAGGTTGCCGATTTCCGTCGGCGACGCCTCTTCCCTTTCAAAGACGGAAGCCTTTTCGGCATCGGTCATGAGGCCCTTTTCTTTGAGCTGATCGGTGAGGAAGTTCAAAATCGCCTCTCGGTCATCGAAGTGACGGTCGGTGTAGAAACAGTCAGCCTTGAAAAAGCTGGTGATTTCGCCTTGGATGCCGTGAGGCATGAGATAGAACCGCTGTTCCAATTGCTGCAGCTCGTCGTTGTCGAGGAGATGCCGGATGGGAATGATGCGGTCCGACTGGAATTGCGGCAAGGGGATGGTCGTCAAGATCATGTCGACGGAGTCGATCTGTTCTTCCGTCAGGGTATAGCCCGGCACGGTGCCGACGATGATGATCCGGTCCTTGAAATAGGCTTCAAGCCGCGTCTTGATGAGCAGGGCCGTCCCCATACCACTGGCGCAGACGATGAGGGCCCGGCGGATGACCATGTCGTTTCTGATGTCGATGCGATTTAAGGCGGCACCGAAATGGATGGCGATGTAGCCGATTTCATTCTCATTGACATTGACCTGCTCTTCCTTTTCAATAACGCTGCTGGCGATGACAGCAATCTGGAAGGCCAAGGGGTATTCCGATTTCACCACTTCTAAGACGTCGTTGCGGATGTTCATCTGGAATTTCATGCGGGGAATAGCCGTCTGCAAGTGGACCGACAGCCATTCGATGAGAACCTGATCCTGGGAAAAGTCGATGTTGACGTGTTCATCAATGTCGCCGATGATCTTCATGACCAGTTCCTGCATCTTCTGATCGGCCCCTTCGCCGCCGTCGATGTACTTCTTACTGGCCATGAGGTGCTGGGCCAGGTAATAGATTTCACCGGCGGCTACGTCGATGCCGGTCTTGCGGAAAATTTCTTCAAACATGGACGTCGCTACTTCAAATTCTTTTGTCTTCTCCAAGTGCTTCGTCTGGCGCAAGGTGTACGTCATGGTATGGCCCTGTTGAGCCCTTCCAATGGCGATGGCCGTATGGACGACCAGATTGTGAATGGCCATGTCAGTCAGGTGAAGCTGATACGAATCGCTGATGCAAATGAGGATATCGAGGAGCTGAGGGATATCGATATCGGGAAAGAGGCGCTGGAAATAGGCCACCTGACCGGAATCGCTGGTCTGGAGAAAATTATACTGGGAAATGAAATTGCGGATCTGCCCTTCATCCCCTTCCAGGCGCATGCCTTCCGTCTTATAGGTCCCGATGGTAAGGCCGTAAGCTGCCAGTCGTTCCTTGGCTTCCTTCATGTCGCTCTTCAGCGTCGACAGGCTGACGTAGAGGCTGTCGGCAAGCTGCTGCTGGGTGAGCGACGTGTTCTGCAGGGTCGAGAGAAAGAAGGCCCGGATGATGGCGTCGACACGATTTTCCGCCGAATCCATCCTCCCTTGTGAGGACTCGCCGATAAAGGCCGCAAATAAGGCTTCGTCCGTGATTTCCAAAGAATAGCCGTTTCGTGTATTGGCATGGATGGCCGCGCCGTAGGCCAGAAGTTCCCCTTCGAGGGCCTTGATATCGCTGCGGACGGTCCGCGAAGAAACGCCGATAAAATTCGACAAATCGTTGCCGCTCAGGCCGGTTTTATGGGATTGTAACAACTCGATAATCTGCCGCTGACGCTGGCTTACCATGACAACACACCTCTTTCATTACATACTTCTTTTTATTATAGCCAATTTAGTCCATGACGTACATGACTTTTAAGGCATTATTGGCCGGGTCGAACAAGGTTTCAAAGGCTTCGTAGCCTGCCGACAAGGGGAAGCGATGGGTTACGATGTCATCGACGACTATCTTACCCGATTTCAAGTATTCCGCAGCACCGCGCCATTCACCGCCCGGGAAGGGAGAGGAATAACTCATCCACGAGCCGGTCACAGTCAGTTCACCGCGCAGGATCTGTTCAAAGGTCGAGGCCTTGAAGGTGACGTCCCTCGGTACCGTGCCGATGTAGACGAGGGTCCCCGTCTTTTTGACGAGGTCTGGAAGCTGAGCCTGAAGGAAGTTGACGCCGGCCGTTTCAAAGGCGTAGTCAACGAGGCCATGTTCTTTGAAATAAGCCGGGACATCTGTCGTTTGGGAATTGATGACTTCATAAGCGCCGAGCTTCTTGGCCAAATCGAGCTTAGCCTGGTTGATGTCGATGACGTAGACCCGTTCGATGCCCTTGGCCTGTAAGACCTGCATGGTCAAGATTCCGATGGTGCCGCAGCCGTAGACGATGGCCGACGAGCCGCTAATTAGTTCCCCTGCCCGTTCGACGCCGTGGATGGCGACGGTAATCGGTTCGATGCAGGCGGCCTGTTCGTACGTGACATGTTCGTCAATGGGAACGAGGTTCTTCGCCGGGACCGCGACGTATTCGGCCATGGCCCCGGGCTGACGAGAGCCGATAAAGGAATATTCCGTACACATAGCCGGGCGGCCTTTGGCGCAGTTGTCGCAGTGGCCGCAGGGAACTAAGGGAGCTACGGCAGCCCGCAATCCTACAAGATCGGCGCTGACACCGTCACCGACAGCGACGACGTCACCGGAAAATTCATGCCCTACAATCTGGGGAAATGAATGGACGCCGCCGTCACGGACACGGGGCACGTCGGATCCGCAGATGCCGCAGGCTCTTACTTTTACGAGTACTTCGCCGGCTTTTAAGGCCGGAACGGGAATATCCTGATAGACAAATTCTTTCGGTCCTTCGACGACCAGTGCTTTCATCATTGTCATACTTGCCACTCCTTTACAGAGACAAAAAATTCATATTTATTGCAGTTTCAGTATAACAATATGACGACTTTCATCATAGATGAGAAATTTCCCTCACCACGGAAATTTTTAGCCGTGCCGGCAAAGGAAGGTCCCTTCTGCAAAATGGTGACCATTTACACATGGGGCGAAATTTGTTATATTAATACTTGTATTTTTTGTATCAGAAGGGAGCTTGTTATGAATCTTACCATCTTAGGCACGGGCAATGCTACCGTCACCCATTGCTATAACACCTGTTTCGTTTTAGAAGAAAAGGGGCAGCACCTCCTCGTCGACGGAGGCGGCGGCAACGGGCTCTTACAGCAACTGGAAAAGGCAAATCTTCGTTGGCAGGACATGCGGACGGTCTTCGTCACGCACAAGCACATCGATCACCTCTTGGGCATCATCTGGCTCATGCGCATGATGTGCCAGTCCTGGCGGCGCGGCACTTACGACGGCGAAGCCACGATCTACGGTCACGACGAAGTCATCGGCCTTTTGCGCTCCATGGCGACGTCCCTTCTGTCTTCCAAGGACAGCCGCTACCTTGACGACAAGCTCCATCTGATCACCGTCGAAGACGGCGACAAAAACACCCTCATCGGCCATGACGTCACCTTCTTCGACATCCGTTCGACGAAGGCCAAGCAGTTCGGCTTCTCTATGGAACTGTCCGACGGCCGCCTGACTTGCTGCGGCGACGAACCGTGTCAGCCCTGGGAAGAAGACTACGTCCAAGGCAGTAAGTGGCTCCTCCACGAAGCCTTCTGCCTCGACGCCGATGAAGCCATTTTCCACCCTTACGAAAAAAATCATTCTACCGTCAAAGATGCCTGCCAGCTCGCTCAGCGCCTGGACGTCAAAAACGTCATCCTCTACCATACGGAAGACAGCGACTTATCCCACCGCAAGGAACGCTATGGAGAAGAAGGCCGAAAGTATTACGACGGCAACCTCTACATTCCCGATGACCTTACGGTCTTCACCGATTTATAAGTTTATACACGGCTAAAAAGCCCGTCGATTTTGATGTGACCCCAAAAAGTTAGACTTTTATTGCGTAACAGGTTTTAATATCTGTTACGCATTTTTTATGCAACCAAGAGGCTGAGTCTGTATTGGACAGGACTCAACCATCCTAGTTTTTCTTTAATTCTTTTTTCATTGTAATATCTTATATATTTTTCAATTTCAGTTTTCAATTCTTCATAACTGTAATAAACAGTTCCATGGTATATTTCTTGTTTAAGCAGACCAAAGAAATTTTCCATGACTGAATTATCAAGGCAATTACCTTTTCGTGACATGCTTTGAAATATTTTCTCTTCTCTAAGTCTATGTGAATAAGCTTTCATCTGATATGCCCATCCTTGATCTGAGTGAAAGGTCCTTCGAAATGGGCAGTCAGAAGTTACCTCAATGGCTTCATTTAATGCATTCATCACATTTGCTGCTGAAGGACGTTTATCTATTCCATAACTTATTATTTCACCATTGAACATGTCCATGAATGGATCTAAATATAGCTTATGCATTGTCATTTTACCTTTAGAATCTACTTCATAGTATTTAAACTCTGTTGTATCAGTTGTAATCTTCTGATGAGGTATGTGTGTATTAAATCTTCTTTTGATTCTATTAGGAGCAACCGTTCCAATTCTACCCTTGTAAGAACTATATTTACGACTCTTCCTCGTAAATGACATCACCTGAAGATTATATTTCTGCATGATGCGTTGAACCTTCTTCTTGTTCACGATATGGCCTTGATTGCGGAGTTCACCACACATGCGACGGTAGCCATAATCTTTGTTACATTTATGTATTTCATGAATCTTTTCTTCTAATTCTATATCTGGATTTTCTCTATCAAATCTTTTTTGCCAATACATATATGTTGCCTTTGGAAAACCAACAACTGCGAGAATGTCTTTTAATTTGAATTCTCCCCGGAGGCTGTGGACGATTCTCGCTGTTTTTTCAGAAGAGCTTCCTCCTCTAAACGCAGCCTCCTCAGTTCTTTTAAATATGCATTCTCTATTCTAAGCTTAAGAATTTCATCTTCAAGTTCTTTTACATGTTCAGTACTGGTATCAACCGGAACTGTAGTTGTATCTTGTTCAATATTTAACTTTTTGTTTGATGTACCCAATGTTTTCCTGCGACCTTTCTTATGTGGTCTCAATGCATCAGGACCGGCGATCTGGAAATCCTTTACCCACTTACAGATTTGAGAGGGATTATATATTCCTTCACGAAGAGCCAGCTCCTGATATGAGAGTTCACTTGCTAAATATAATTCTACAACAGAAAGCTTCTTTTCAAAAGAGTATTTATCTTGTTTTCGCGAACGCATAAGTCCTTTGTCACCATGAGTTTCATAATTCCGAACCCATTTCTTAATGTTTGACCGGGCAGGTACACCATATCGTTTGGCTAAGTATTTATAGCCACCTTCACCGCTAAGATATGCTTCAATAACCTGCTTTTTGAATTCATAACTGTATTTTGCCATAAAAATACCGACCTCCAATCGTTAGATTTTTAGGTCTAACTTTTGGGGGTCGGTACACACCAAGTGATGCGCCTCTTACTTCTACTTTATTAATTGGTTATATATGTCTCTTTTGGAAACTCCTCTGTCTTTTGCAACAAGTTTCATGGCTGACTTTTTGTCGTTCCCCTGACTTATATAGTATTCCATATGTTCTTCT
>OMFQ01000560.1_pt1 | contig 20058 bp, 9 predicted proteins | sample 1645671 | NCBI WGS metagenome assembly OMFQ01 (sample SAMEA103958119, study PRJEB25191) | human gut metagenome | biome: human-associated habitat [ENVO:00009003]; feature: intestine environment [ENVO:2100002]; material: feces | place: Germany | collected 2013/2015
TCATAATAGTCGTCCATTCCCATCCAGTTGCCGGAGACTTTATCGAAAAGTGAGGTTTTAGCATCTTTTTTCTCCAAAGATATATAGTACGTATTGAGTTCGTCATGATCAGACTCAAGCAAATGGATTTCTTTTGTCTCCTTAGGAAGTGGAGGAAAAATAAGTACAAAATCCAACGTACCGGAATCTGGTGTATATACTTCTTTTTCTAATTCAAAGTTTTCACTACCGGTTATATAATACTTCTTACCAGTAATCGCATCTTCCAAATGAGTATCTTTGCCTGTCTTTACCCACCAATGCGGACGGAAAATAACATGGATATGCAACCTCGTTGCATCCGGAGTACGTTCAATGCGGGTAATATTATAAATGCTGCCCGAACGGAATTTAAACTTAGGATTATCAATTACATTTTGTGCCTGAAGCATACAAGTGATGCAAAGCAGGAAAAGGAAAATAAGTTTTCTCATGGTATAGTTGTATATGATTAATTTCTACTAAAATTTAAAGGTTGCTCACTCTGACAAATATAAGCAATAAAAAGGAAAGACTTTTTATTTTAAATAAATATTTTTCAATAACTTATATTTAAGAGTAAAGTATCCTTTTGGAATGACTACACCCTTTATATGAAAAGGTGTAGCCATGAGAGTAAAAGGGTGTAGCCATCCGGACAAAAAGGTGTAGCCCTTTCAAAACAGGGTTATAAATACCTGTAGGCTGGATTATATCATCCTTATAAATATGTTTTCTAAAAAGTTAGTTGTTCACTTATGTAAACTAATCAGATTTTATCATCGTTATTACTTCAATATGGCAACCTTCTCTCTTCCCACAATATAAATTCCTGCAGGCAGTTCCCGGATCACCTCACTTCTGCGCACCTGAGTGCGAAGCTTGATTCCCGTAATGGTATAGACATCTACCAGAGGATCTTTATCCACGGTCACATCCTCGATGCCCGTAGGATCTTCGCAATCATCGGAATTAGTCAGATAGACTTTATCGATAATAATAGGGCTGCCGCCGAACGACCAGAAACCTACACCATAGATATGGCTCGGATCAAGTTTCACTTTAGAATTACTCTTATACATATTATTCAAATCAACAACCACTTGCTTACTGTTCTTAACTTCATACTCAGCAGCTCCCGACCAATAGCTATTCTCATCAAATAAACGAAATGAAGCACCGTTGTTTGAGTTATCATTGCCTATTTTTGCCACAACGTATTTATATTCTGACAAATCAATACCGTTATCGTACCACCAGCCACCGAAACCATACTGTCCGGTCACCAATGTATGTGTATTCTCATCAAAAGAACCGGTCTCCCAAATATTGGGATTAAACAGTTCTGCGGTTAGCGGAAAAGTAGAAGAAGTGACGTGAATCTTTAAAGACTGACGGTCACCCAAAGGGCCTTTATAACTGATAATTATATCACTCTCTCCATCTTGCAAAGCCATTATACGTCCGTTAGTTACACGTATGACATCCGGATTCTGATTTTCATAATCGGCCACCATGGTAATATCTTCCGTATGGCCATCGGCATATATTCCTTTCACTGTAATTGTAGAAGAACTTCCGGTAAGCAAAGTGAGCTCTTCTTTTCCATTGATGGTCAATTCGGTTAAGGTCAATGATTCTTCACTATACCCCTCAAAAGAGTCGTCAAAATAGAATGCTTCATCAAACTCCGGTTCGGTAGAGAACCAGTCTACATCCACATAGCCTCCTGTCTGGGCAGTTGCATAATTAAAGATAGCGAACTTATTGCCTGTGAATACCGTCAGATCATACTTCATGTTCAGGTCATCCCCAAATTTTGTATAGGTCTTGTTGTCCAGGCTGTAATAAAAGCTTGCCCTACTTGTGTTGTAATTGGCAATAGCGCGCAAATAGATTACCTGTTCAGTGACCACTTCTCCTATCTGCTCCGATTTTGCAGCCGACGATACTACAGGGGCAGTGGTATAAACCAACCGTTTCTGCCCATCTATGACTTTAACGCCAATAAACGCATAAGGGTCCTGAAATACTGCCAATCCTGCCACATCGCCTTCCTGCATCTCGCCTATCTCCATCCTGACCGTACCATAGGAATGTTCCAAGTCCTGAGGATACCCCAGAATTCTCTGAGTCAATGTGTTCTTGGCTTTATGCAGGCTGTCGGTAACATTTGCCGTATACAACCGCAAATAACCGGCATGTTCAGTCAACGACCATTTTGATCTGTCCGCATTATGATTCCATCCCCATTGCAGTCCTAATTTATAATGCCTGAAATTATCATTGGTAGGCAATGACTTTATGGGGTATTCCCTGCCAACATCGGGCTTACGATAGGTAGTGACTCCTTTTCCGTTCTCACCTATTTCAGGCCAGCCATCCACCCATTTTACGGGTTGCAGGTTAGGGAATCGTCCATAAGCACCTTTATCATAGAAAAGCATAGTCCACCACTCTCCGGTCTGCGTTTCTACCAAAGCTCCCTGATGAATGTTGTCATCGTCTATCAGCTTCTTTTCCTCATAAGGTCCATAGATATCCTTGGAGCGGAAAACAGTTTGAAAAGCAGGCCATCCTCCATACGTAGAGTAAATGTAATAATACTCACCTATCTTATACAAACGGCTCCCTTCAAGCCCTTCGCGGAAAGACCATTTAACCACATCCTTATCACTGCCGGGAATTTTATTGAAATCTTCATCCAATTCGGCTATACGAAGCTGGTTGATACCGTAAACTACGTATATTTTATCATTATCAAAAAGCAATCCGCAATCATAAAAACCATCATTTAACTTCTTCTTTTCCCATTCACCTTCAATGTCGGTAGTGGTCAATAGGTATCCACCTTCATCCAGTGTAGTAAACAGGAGATAGAACTTGCCGTTGTGATATTGAAGAGCTGTTGCCCACTGGCCACGGCTGTAACGGTTCTGACCATTTTCAAGATTATAACCATCGGATGCCTCTATGCGCTCCAACGGATTACAGCAATACTCCCAGTTCACCAAATCATAAGATTTCAGGATGGTGGCTCCGGGGAAAATGTACATGGTGGTGGATACCATATAATAGACATCACCCACACGGATTACATCCGGATCAGGGAAGTCACCGAATATAACAGGATTAGTGTATGTGCCATCCCCATTATCACTATGTGACTGATAAGTAAAATCAGGACGTGGATAATTTTCCTTTGCATACTCCTGATACCAATGATAGGTAGGCCACGGACAGGCTTCCGGATCGGTCAGGAAAGTATATACTTCTCCTTCGGCGGGCGGTACATCCTTAAATTTTGCCAACAAATCAGCACCCGTAAAAATAAGCCAGCTTACATTACCCGAATTATCTACAATATGTTTCATATTTGCTCCAAAACCGGGACCACCGAATGTACCGGTATGAGCCTTCCCCCACGAAGCGTTATATTTTGACGGTGCCCAATCCATTTCTGTTATCATGATAGGTGCGAATGATGCTACCGGAGCTACGGAATCATCCCATCCTTTCTGGAAAGGTTCATAGCCTCCCGTACTGGAACCACCATCCCCATTTTCTCCATCACTTCCCATCCAGCCCGGATAGAGATGTACCGCATAACCGATGTTATCTCCTTCGATAGGATTGACGGCAAATCCTTTATACAACCCTTGATAACCCAGGCCAGGTATCCAAAGAATGTTACCGCAACCTTGTGCACGCATCGCATCTACCACCGACTGAAAATACTCTTTCAGTTTATCGAAGTGTCCCTGCGAACCGGCTCCATAAGTACCATCGGGACCAAGTATATTAATCGGTTCGTTGGCCAGTTCAAACATAATGTTGGGATGATTCTTCAATTTCGGATGCTGGGCTACGTGTGTCCATACTTTAATGAGATACTGATTATACTCATCTCCCACAGCTATTTTTTCCGGACATACTCCGGGAGGACGCATGACTACATAAAGTCCTTTCGAGACAGCATATTCCGCCATCGGAATAAATACCCTATCAAGATAGTTTTTAAACCGATTGAAATCGAATGCTGAAATGTCATTCTCTCCTTCTACATGAATTCCCGGAGAATTTGACCAATACGGGTCCATATGTAATCGAAGAAAATTCATTTTCCAACCGGCAGCCATAATGTCATCAATCAACCCTTGATTGTATTTCAAGCATTTCTCCACATCATAATTGTCCCACTTCTGCCCCATCTCATTGAACCACGGACTATAGGTCTGTGCAAACCCATGCAGGTTCACTTTATTCCCATGCGGGTCTACCAGATAACGGCCTTCAACATGCAGTCGAGGCATTGACATATCTTCCCATGCCCAAAGTGCGGAAGAAGACATCAAACAGCATAAAGCTATAAGAAATTCGTAAAATACGTTTGTAATGTTTTTCATAAGCTATATATTTAAATTACTTCAACAAAAAATTAATAAGAATCACTATGCCGCGATATTACTTTTTCACCTGAATAAATGAGATTGCCCGATGTACAAACACCTTCTATCACTACCCCATAATCGGCAGCAGAATCAGCTGTATAGAAGCTGACGTGAACAGTTCCCGATTCATCAACCTGCACGCTCGGATTCCAGTATATCGTAGAACGTAAGTCTGGCTTGACGGATTCTTTCTTTGCTTCCGTGTCATACGCCGGTGAGTAGAATTCTACAGTTTGCTGATAACCTAAAGTCATAATAGTCTGCATGTTGCTATTCATTTTATTTTTCTGTACAAACCCATTCTTCGTAGTGACTACTATGGCACCATTTCCCGCAGCCGACCCGTAAAGAGGACCGACAGAAGTGGCAGGGGAGTAAAAAACATCTTTGATGTCATCCACGTCCAACAGGTCAAAATCAAAGTTTTCTTCGGGAACATTGTCCAGCAACACCATGACCGGAGCAAATCGATAACGCACTTCATTATTCGTGATAGTAATACCCGGCAAACGTCGCAAGAGGTCGTATGTAGAAATAAAATGTCCTTTTTTTACATCCTCTTCCGTCAGCACCTTCGAAACTCCCACCGAATAAAAGGGAGATTCCGTTTTTACAGCTCTCTCTCTTCTACCTGTCACTATCACTTCCGCCAGATTATAAACTCTCATTCCATTTTCTATCGTATACTTCTGATCCATCTTTGCCATATAGTTCTCCTCGATATGCGGCTTTTCAATGCGGGGAATACACCCGATTCGGGGAGCAGGAAACGATTTGTAAGGATCCAGTTCGATAAAAACTTTTGAAGAACCTTTCTTGCTGAGCGCCTGGACAATATAGTGAGTACCACTGGGATATTCCAGTTTATCGAATACAAACCGCCCATTCCGGTCAGGCTTCGTCAGTTCTGTCCCGATGAGTGAATCTTTAAGGGCGAGCAAAGAGATATTTCCCTCTTTCAATGCAGAAAACAAGCCCTCTACTTTACCGGAAACTTCGTCGCCCAATTCCAAATTATAGGGCAATGCGCTGGTTACGTTGCCTTTCAATACCTCCGGTATGTTGTATTTCCGCCAGCCTTGTGTCATCATCAGCAAATCCAGGGCATAGGAAGAACTGCGGCTATCCTGCAGGTAACTCAACGGTGACTCAATGTGTCCTTTAAGATCGGAAGTGAGCAATAAGGTGGAAACAATGTTGGAAACGGTATCCGGCTTCACGTCTGTTCTGTCAACAACTGCAAGTGCGAAGTTGCCTGACATGGGGTTTCCATTTATATCTTTAATCTGTATATCCATATCTACCTTCTCTCTTGCCAAGTAGTTTTCGCGGTCAGGCCGGACTTCAGTCTGCGCCAGTGCACTTTTTTGTAGAGAAAACACTAAACGTTCGCTCAGAATGTTTCTTCCTTCATCAACCAGCAGAAAATGAACGATGCCCGCCGGAAAAAAGTCTTTTTCAAAGTCAACATAATTTTGTTTATCATCCCAGGGTTGTGCATACAGAACGATGCCCCGCAAATGCGCCACCAGTGTCAGCGAAGTGCCCAATGGGGTATCGGGTGGAAAGACTTACCCGCAAATAATCTTTAGACCAAAGTGTATTCAGGGAGATAGCATCCGGAGAAGGTTCGGGCAAATCAAAACGCTTGGAAACGCCTGTTCCGTCACTACAAACGGCATGATACTTTTTTCCGGGAACATAATACATCCGAAAACTCCCCATACCCAAATGCTGGCTTTTGAAATCGGCACATACCTGACCTTCTTCGTCAAATACTTGACCTTCTACCTCTGTAGACAAACCATCTGCATCGATGGCCTTAAATGCCATTTTGATTGTGGTGGATTGAGCTGCATGACCTCCTTCGGGGAAGAAAGCCACATCAAAGGTTTTACTCAATTCGGGGATTCTGAAATAGCGATTGGAAATCTTTCCGTCATACACTGTCTGTAACAAAAACGTGCGCGAAGCAGGAATCTCCTTCTTCTTGAAAGTGTAATGGATATTTTCCCCTTCCAATGATAAGACTTTTCCTTCTTTGTCCCTGTCTCCATCGGGGAAAAGAATGGCTTGTGTAGGAGTGACGGATCGGTTGTCCGGTTTACTGAGAAAATGTATTTCCGCATGAATATCGTTGTTTTCAGCAGAATAACTGATTTCCGGAGATATCGCTTCGGATACGGGATCGGATATATAAATCAGTTTATGGGGAAAGTACTCTTCACCTATATTCTGCATGAACCAAGTGTAGGCTCTGAGAGAATAGTTGCCTTCCGGCAGATCTTCACCCAATGGAATATGTCCGTAAAAACATCCCAAAGAGTCCGGTCTTATTTTCACTCTCTCCACCAAGTTGCCCAACGGATTCACTAACTCTACATATACATATCGGCTAGCATTAGCTTGCTTTAGCATAAGGGCATCTACTAAATGTGCCCTGAACCAAAGGGTTTCACCGGACATGTAAATGCCACGGTCTGTCTGAAGGTAAAGCTTTTCCTGAGGGAAATGCGACATTTGCTGTAGAAAAAGGTTTTCTACACTCATAGAATCCGTTTCCACTGCTAATGGTGCTTGTGCAAATACATTTTGCATACACAGGAATAATAAAGAGAAAAAATAGGTTCTCATGATATAGATTTTATATAATTTACAGAAAATGGTGCTTCTCACGAAGCACCACCTTCTTAAACTAATGGTAATAAAAAATGCAATCTAACTTTACCTTAAAATAGAATCTTTTAATAATCGTACTTTCTATTTTCTTCCATCCAGTCGTTTATCTTGCGTACTTCATCATCGTTCTTACGCTCTTTATACACAAATCCCCGGGTTTTCTTCAACATACCATCCTCTTTGAAAGTATACCACAAATCGTACACTTCCATTTCGGGATAATACTTACCGCCACCACTGACAAGGTTAAACTTATCCCAAGACTTCAAGGTTACTGAATTATCCGGATTTACGGTGATATTAAAGCAATAATCGGGTCTGTAGTCTGTAGCACCTTTCGACCATTCATTCTTTTGATGATACATACGTACAGTGTTACCATCGACTACAGCTTGCAACGTGCGAGGCGACTTATAGATAACGGAATCCTTTGGATTATCAGCAGGCTTAATCACACCGTCCATATAATAAAGCCCTGAATAGTCATTCATCAGATTCAGACGGATTAGCACCACTGTATCTTCTTTAGCCAGTTCAAAACGAGATGTTCCACTAAGTTTAAACGCCATCATATAGAGCGAATCTATATGCAAAGTGGATGGGTCAATGTGAACAGGATACGTGCCATAGGCTTCACCCTTTTTCACAACTACATTTTCTTGCGGAAAACTATAGATACCATTTGTCAACGTACGATACTTTATATCATCCGAACCAAGTTCTTTCTGGTTATAACTTTCAATACCAGAAGGAAATTCTTCAACAGTAACAGTTATATCTTCCTTGGTAGGCAGCGAACCGCTGATGGCAACCGATGCATATATGGTATCTTTTTCATAACCTATATTCAGATCTCTATTTATAATCTTATCTTTTGCCCCAACCAGATAAACCGTTTCGGGCCATAAATTCTCTTCCATAGGTATTTTATTGTCGCAACCCGCCATACATGCCAACAGCAAGGTTATCGAAAAAAATGCTATTCTCTTCATATTATCAGCTTTTATTGTTTTCATTTTAATTCCATCCTGGGTTCTGTACCAACTTACCGTTCTTTCTCAGCACATTTCTGTCAAGCGGCCACAGATACATCTTGTTGGAAAACATACGTTTCATGGTTTTTTCTGTATTCCAGATTCTTTCTGTATAGAACTGTTCGCGTTGTGATTCGCGAGCACTTACATCCAATCCTCTGATGGGTTTGTTGTAAGCGTCATAGGCATCTTTCCAACGGCGCAAATCCCAATAACGATGACTTTCGAAAGCAAACTCAATCAACCTTTCATGCTTAATTAGTTCACGCATCCTGCTTTGGTCGGCTGCATCGGCAGTTGTGATTCCCGGTTGACCGGCACGATAACGAATCTGATTGAAATATTTCACCATTTGATCCACATCACGAGTAACCGTCACCTGCCCATCTTCGTCCGTATACGAACCTTCCATTTCGTTCATCGCTTCTACATACCCCAACAATACTTCGGCATAGCGGAATATCGGATAAGTCTTCGCTTTTACCACTCCATTCCAAAAGATACAATCATCCTGATGCACATATTTCCGGCAGGTATATCCGGTCCTGGTTCTGTTATCATTATTATTCATATCAGATGCACTACCTCCGTAGTAATAGTCGGTAACATAGTTTCTGGTACCTGCTGACAAACCGTCACGGTGGGAAGTTGTAGGCCAGATACAAGCATTGAAACCAATAGCCGCATAAAAACGCGGTTCGCGACCATCATCACGATGAGCTCTGTTTCCGGAAAGAAGATAATCTGACGAGAATGTTTTATCTTGTCCCACTGCCTGCCATGATTTTTCCGCCTGAGTAGCTTCACTAAACGGTCTACCGTCAGCCATCCGGTATTCATCAATCATATCTAAAGTAACACTAAATGAAGATATTCCCCCCAATTTGGAAGGTGTCACAAGAATATAGTTTCCATTATTTTTTGAAAAATAGATGTATTCTTTAACCAACTCAGGCTGGTAAGTACCATCAAACAGCGTCTTGTATGACTTATAGGGGTCTATACCTCCGGCTCCATCAGGGAAGTCGGCATCAGATACCGTCTCGGGAAGAGGCAATGTGCCTGTACCCTTTTCATTCACTATTTTGGATACAGTATGAATGGCATACTTATTCATATCAATAATCCGCTTGAACGTGGCGGCAGCTTTTCCCCATTTAACCTTGTCTTCCGTCTGGGCAATGAAATTCCTCCCCTCTGAGTCTTTCCAATCGGAATAGTAACTGTTACCATTGAAAAGGGGGCTGGCAGCATAGAGCTGCATACGAGCTTTGAACGCCAAAGCAGCACCCTTGGTAGGTATATACTGCAATGCATCTATACGACTTGCAGGCAGCAATTTAGCTGCTTCTTCAAAGTCGGCACAGATTTTCTCTACACACTCATCGTAAGTGGAACGCTCGAATGAAACTGACGCTACATCTTCGTCCGTATCGAAAGGACGGTCGGGAAGTACAACCACAGGCCCGTACAATCTTACCAAATAGAAATAGAAGTAAGCCCGCAGAAAATAAGCCCTTCCCTTGAAATCACGCATTTCCATCTCGGTAAGCTCCTGGTTTTTGGATATATTCTCCAATACGATGTTGGCCTTACGGATTCCTTTATAGCACTCGGGCCACGGATTAAACCATGAGTTCGTTTCTTTCACTTCATCATAAAGTATAGCATTTCCATTCGTTACGAACGGAACGATTGCTTCATCTGAGCCCAATCCACTGGGCAATGTAGAAGCCGCTCCCCAACCATTCATAAGTATTGATTCATCGGGAAGAAGAGCAGCCGCTCCATTGATATACTCTTCCGTTCTGGAGCGGGAAAGGAAAATGGAGTCCAGTGTGGTCTGATCGTACACATATTGGTCAATGTCCAAGTATTTTTCGCACGAACCGAACATAATGCTTGAAACCAAAATAACGGTTATTGCGGCTATTCTGCCGAGAAAACCGAATTCTCTTTTATAATTTCCAAATTTTATCATAATTGTCAGGTTATATTAGAATGAAAGATTAAGCTGTAAAGTATACACTCGCTGGACCGGATAGACTGTTCCATTATCTCCCGCTTGTGCAGGATCCAGCATCTTCTCTTTAGACCAAACTGCCAAATTGTCTCCAATCACACTAATTACTGCTTTCTGGAGACCAAACTTTTTCAGGAATTGGTTCTTGAGTGTATAAGAGACTTGCACATTCTTCAGACGCAAGTAACTACCATCAGACAACCAAAAAGAAGATGATTGACTATTATTACTGCTACCTCCATAATAAAGACGAGGGTACTTGGCGTTCGGATTCTCGGTGGCAGGGTTGCCTGAGATCTCACGTGAAATCCATCGGTTTGCCGGGTTGGCAAAATCTGTAATCACATTACCGGCTGTACTACCCGAGAATGGCTGATACATATTTCCACCTTTAAAATAGGTCACGTGGCTTACTCCCTCGAACAGGACACTTACATTGAAGTTCTTCCAGTTAAACTCTGTGGCAAATCCATACTGTATCTGAGGCACATAAGAATACTTCAAAGGTACAATATCATCCCAATTGACAATGCCATCGCCATTGACATCCTTATACTTGATGTCACCCGGCAAGTAATTGCCAAAATCCTGACGAGGACTATTATCTATATCTGCCTGGTCTTTAAACAAGCCCAAAGCTATCAAGCCTCGGTTAACTCCACTTTGATATCCTACGGCTGATTGGTAATCGTATTTCTTAAGGTCTTCCTCGAAATTGGTGATTTTGTTCATGGACTGTGTATAGTTGGCACGTACAATCAGGTATTTGTCATTGTCACCCAAAGGTTGCGTATATGAGATATGTCCATCCATACCCCAGCTCTTCATTTCACCCACATTGGCCCAAGGCAATGACGGAAGTCCCATCTCTTCCGGTACACTCTGGCGTTGCTGATAAATACCGGAACGTATATCCTGGAAGAAATCGACTGTCATCTCAAAACGTTCGTGGAAGAAACGTGCATCAATACCGATGTCAGCTTTCTTGGCCTTTTCCCAGCGCAGGTTGCTGGAACCTACTTGCGTTTCGGTCAAACCGGAACCGTTATTCCAACTGCCGGAACCTGTGTAACCAATCAAAGTAAGATAGGGAAAACGTACCGAGTCGTCCCAAGTGAGGCGGTCGTTACCTACTATACCATACGAAGCCCTGATTTTGAAATAATTGATAAAATTGTCCTTATTACGCCAGAAGCGATATTGCGTGGGAGCCCAACCTATAGAAACAGCAGGGAACCAACCAAATTTCTTACCTTTCTCAAAAGCCTCCGAACCGGTGTAACCCATATTAAATTCGGCCATATAAGTATCATCATACGAATAAGAGAAACGGCTTGAGTAACTATTATATCGTTTAGGGATAGCAGTCAGCAATTGATTATATTTCGATGCTTCATAATCGCTCCATTCGGCCTTCACCAAAGCACCCACCTTATGTACCTTATTAAATGTCTGGTCGTAATTCAGTCGGAAATCCCAATAAATTCTACGCTCAGTGTCATTCCAATTTGTATAATAGGGCTCCACTGCATCAGATATTTTCTCCAAATCGAGTGTTCCATCACGTTTATAACCATGAGCATAATAAATGGCCGGCATTTTTTCGCGAACTTGGGTTCTCGCACCTATCGAATTAATGTTGACCAATCCTGCAATACTCAGTCCGGGAGTTATCATCTTCAAATCCTGATTGAGCTGCATCGTGATTTTATTATCATTGGAATAGAACTTGCGATAACCCGTCATATTCAACAATACATACGGACTAATATTCGATTTATCAGTGCCATATCCAGGTGCCTGCCCTGTGGTGTACATCAACGGTACTGTCACCGGAGTCAGATTGGATTGTGCCTGCCACAATACCTTACTGTCGTTTCCATATCCCGGATAATTCTGAGTAACAATCACAGTCTCTTCATTCAGCGAAAGCGTAGTGGTGGAAGTGACATTCACATCCACATTAGCACGGAAATTGAACTTGTTGTAGTTTACGTTCGTATTGTATTTGTTTACCCCCTTATCTTGTTTAAAGATGGCATCTTTTGTCGTAAAACCGGCACTGATGTAATAGCGAGCTACTTCACCACCTCCCGACGCACTCAGGAAGTATTGCTGGTTCCAGGTATAATCTCTCAAGATAACATCCCTCCAATCCACATCCGGATGAAAATCAGGGTCCATGTGGTTCCTGAACAAATCCACATCCACATCGGAATAGACAGGAATACGTCCACGTGTCACGGCAGCTTCGTTGGCGAGTGCCGCATATTCCGCAGCACGTACATATTTGGGCATTCGAGGAGAATAAGAGATACCGGCATTTGCCTTTACCTGCAAATTCAGTTTTCCGGCTTTACCCTTCTTGGTACTTACCAATACCACACCGTTGGCACCACGTACACCGTAAACCGCCGTAGAAGAGGCATCCTTCAAGATAGAGAAACTCTCAATGTCTTCGGGATCAAGCGTATTCAAGTTGCCTTCGACACCGTCAATCAACACCAAAGCTCCCTGTCCGGCACCAAAGGTACTGATACCACGTACCCAGAACTCGGAGAAATCCTTGCCCGGCTCTCCACTACGTGTAACGGAAATGATGCCCGGAACGCGTCCGCCCAACATGTTGCTTATGGAAGTGGCAGGAGTTTTCAGCGTAGCCACCTCAACTCCGGTAATGGCACCTGTCACATTAATCTTCTTCTGTACCTTACCCGATGCCGTAATCACAACCTCGTCCATTACATTCGAACTCTCCTTCAACACTACGCGCATGCGCTCGTTGCTCTTGTTCATTTTTATCTCCTGAGGATCATACCCCACATAGGATATGACCAACGTATGCCCGGCTTTGATACCCCCTATCTTGAAACGACCGTCAATATCCGTAATGGCACCCATAGAAGGAACTTCCTTTACAGAAATCGATACTCCGATTAAGAGTTCGCCTTTCTCGTCCATAACCGAACCAGAAGCTACCACAGTCTGTTGCGCATAGGCCAAACTCATAGAGCTTACCCATGCCATGAGAAACAGTAATATATGTTTAATCTTCATCTTGATTCATTTTATATGATTTCTACTTTTATTCAATTGTCATTTTCCGGATGGCCTTTGAAGATTCTTCACCAATGAAGAAGTTCTCTTCCGAATCCAAAGCAATACACAATGGATTATCAAACAATGCATCCGTAGGGAATCCGTTTAGTCTTCCTGCCTGATCAGGAGCTCCTGCTACCAAAGAGACAAGCCTTCCTTTGATTTTCACAATGCAATGGCTATTTTTGCAACATACATAGAGTTCACCGCTACTATTCACCGCCATTCCGCAAGGTTCTTTCAATACGGCATCCGTCAATCTATCTCCAAAAGCTGTAGCCAACCATCCCGGTTGGAAGCCGGCATAGCGTTCCACTTGCCATGCGCCCGAAGTATCTTTCCATATCTTCATAATACCATTACTCTCAGGATAAGAGGCAAAAAAGCACTTATCATATTTACTATAAGTCAGATAATGCCTCCACTGGCCGGTGTTCACTCCATCAAAAGCCGGGTAATCTGATGTAGCAAATAACTTTGTATAACCTTTATCTTCCAAATCTATTTCATAAAGACCATCACCGGACATTGCATACAAATAGCGATCATCTTCGGCATAAGCCAATGCCCCCTGGCAATCGCCTTGGAAAGGTATTGTGAGACCAAGAGAGTTTAAAACCCATCCATCCGCACGGGAAGCTGTGTATAAAGCACCTCCATTACGGGGCATGATACTCACTTTTTCCCTTGAACTATCAACTGCAACAGCCCCCATATAACCAATATTAATCAGACGAATCACCACATTATCCTCTAATGACACAAAATAGGTACGGTCGCCCCATCCTCCTCCAACGAAAATGAAATTATCACTCTTTTGTCCTGCAACAGCTACAATTCCCGTACATTCATTCATTCGGAATTCTTCTATTTTACTGTCATCTGACGATGTCCAGCCGTCTTCACCAAATTTTCCCAATATTGTTTTCACAGATTGAGTCTGATAGTACTTAAACTTCACATTGTCAGAGGTGTACTTTTTACCCTCCACTTCCAATATTATCTCGTTATAACCGGGCATCTGCTTGGGGATAAGCCCATACAGTTCATTTCCATTGTTGTTTACGATAACAGCTTCCTTGTCGGCAAAGAAAACTTTGACTTTTCCGGTCGTGTCAACCGGAAAGTTTCCTTTGATAATAAAAGAATCGTTGATTCTTCCCCAGTCGGGTGACATGGATTTTAACTCAATAGGCTTGCTCGAATCATAATAGTTGCCTATTTCAGGCCATTTCTCAATTACTTCTTCGCCATTGCAACTTGCGAACAAAATACTTAAGAAAAGAAAAACAAAATAAAGCTTGTTGTTCTTCATAATATATAAGTAATGGGGTTCTATGTTTTTCATTCATAACGGCAGCCATTGACACCAGCCCCCCTTTAAATGTCAAAGCCACATGAAATTCATTACAGATTACCGAAAGTGATATGCATCGCTACGGTTATCTCTGATTTTACAGTCTTTACATAATCATTGACTTAACCGTCATCATCATACATACATTTCATAAGATTAACTTGATTAGATTTAACATAACAATAACTCCATCGACATACATTCCGTACATCGATATACAAAGCTACAGAAGTGTACCCAATACACTTTTAGATATTAGATATATAATTTTAGATATTAGATAATCTATACTACAAACGATAAAAAACAGGAAAAAGAAGTAAATTAGACCTCTGTAGGAGACTTGCCAAAGTACTTTTTAAACACCGTACTAAAGTAACTGATACTGGAATAACCACAAAGTTCGCTAACTTCCGTGATAGTGTACTTATGAGATTGGAGTAATTCCAAAGCCCGGTTTAAACGAATGGATTTAATAAATTCAATAGGTGATAGACCTGTCAGTGCTTTTATTTTTTTATACAATAACGAACCGCTCACATGCATTTCCATAGCAAAGCTTTCCTTATCAAAATCTAGATTTTGCATATTATTATGGATCACTTCCACTGCTTTTTTCACAAAATGATCGTTAAGCTCATTGTTCAAAATAACCTGTTGCTCATCATTATCCGACTTTATCAATTTCAAAGCTTTCTCTCTGACGATCTCCCGGTTCCGCATAAGGGACTTTATTCGTTGCTCCAAAAGTGATATATCGAAAGGTTTCGTGATATAATCCTCTGCTCCCAAGCCTAAACCTTCCAACTGGTCACTTTTATCACAAAGTGAAGTTAGCAGAATCACCGGAATATGCGAAGTTTCAAAAGTAGATTTGATCAATTTACATAACTCAAAGCCATCCATATCAGGCATCATCACATCCGAAATAATCAATTCTGGAGATTCCTTTTGAAGTAATTCCCATGCTTCATTGCCATTGCCAGCCTCTAAGATGTTATATTGATTTTCAAAAGAACACTTCAGGAAGTTCCGCAAATCTTTATTATCATCTACGATTAATATAGATTTCTTCTTTTCGGACTTATCATCTTCCTTTTTATATTCCGATTGATCAGACGGACCATCAGCAGATGTGATATTCCCCGGCTCTTCATGTTCAGCAGGTGCAACCTCAACCACTTCTTTATAAGGGATGTTTATTTTGAATAAAGAACCTTCATTCTCCTTACTTTCAAGTGAGACTTTTCCCTCATGCATTAAAACGTAATTCTTCACCAACAACAGGCCTATTCCGGAACCTACCATGCGTGAATTAACCTTATTATCTCCTCTATAAAACTCTTTGAACAGCTTCTTCTGAGCATTATCCGAGATACCCAATCCATAATCTCTTACCTCCAAGCTCCAATAGTACTCATTACAATTCAATGTAAGTTCCACCCTACCATTCGTATGAGAATACTTTATCGCATTAGATATCAAGTTATCAACCACTTTCTCTATTTTCAATTCATCGACAGCTGACATATAAGATTCCCTGTTAGAGACAAACTCCAATATAACATTCTTTTTTCCCGCCGTAGACTTGAACATTGTTTTCCGCCTGTACACCAATTTAACAATATCAACCATTACCAGAAACAGTTGTCCTTTCCCCATATCCACTTTCTGAAAATCCAAGAGTTGGGTTGCAACATTAGATAAACGTTCAGACTGTTCCGTAGCCAGATTCAGATAATAATGCCCTTTGTCTGATAATTCTTTCTCTTTATTCAATTCCTGAATAGGCGCGTTTATCAACGTTATCGATGTACGAAGATCATGAGCCGTATTTGTGAAAAAACGGATTTTATCTTCAGCATGACGCTGTTTCAAACGGTTTATATAGAATTTAAGCACAAAGAATGTAATGCTCATTATAATAATGAATACCACCAGACGGAACCACCACGTCTGCCAGTAAAGCGGAATAACGTGTATGTCCAATGTACGTTCATCGACTATCTGAGAAAGTGAATTATTGTACATTCTTACTTTAAGCCGGAAATTCCCATTAGGAATATTGGTATAAGTGATTATCTGCTGATTGGAAGGATGTGACCATTCTGTATCAAGCCCTTCCATTTTCCATGAAAATTTTATTTCTTTGGAAGAAACGCCAATAGGCAATACCTCAAGCGTCAAAGTATTCTGATCATATTTGAATGAAATATCTGTTTGCTTATTCACCGGAATTCCACGCAACAAATCTTGATTTTCTCTGATAGAACTGCCGGAAATAGTGATATTCTGGAAATAAATCTCCCCGTTGAGCTGGGTATGATATAATTTATCGGGGTTAAACATTACCGCCCCATTATTTGTACCCCACATCAATTCGCCATTACGTAATTTGCAGCTGGCATTCACATTGAATGAAGCACTGGAGAGAGCTAAAGTAGAATAATAAGCATGCACCGTGCTGTCGGCAGGATTATAGCGGCACAATCCATTTTCCGTTCCTAACCATAAATATCCATTATCATACATGACACTATTCACATAGTTAGATGGCAATCCGGATTCCACTGTTATTTTATGAGTTTCACGAGTCGTGTAGTTATGGTGCAGCAATCCGTCTCCGGAAGTAGCCACCCAAATATCATCTCCCATTACTAAAATATCCTGTGCAAGACATTCCGGTAAGAAAGTGATTTTCCCTGTTTCCTTGTCTAGCAAAAGCACAGAATAAGTACAGGCCAACAGCATTTTTCCCGGAGAAAACTCCATAAACGTACGCATGGGCTGTGCACCATACGTATGAAAACGCTTTTCTTTTGTTAAATAACATATTACATCTTGGATACCTCCAATCCAGATATCACCCTCACTGTCCTTATATATATTCATTATGAATTTACCGTCAGATTTCAGTTCCGATGTATTCCGCGGATAATGAACCAATTCTTTTCCGGTATTCCGATCTAAAACATAAAACCCGCCAGAAAAACCTGTGCCTGTTCCTGTTTATTCTGATAATAAGTATCCCATTCATTAGTGGCGACTCTCCACCTGCTTATCCCATTATTTGTAGCAAACCAGATATCCCCTTTGCTATCTTCCAATATCTTGTTTACATTATCATTCCCTAAAGAATTCGGATTATTAACCTGATGGGTAATTTGATTAATCAAGGGAGATTTCCAGTCGAAGAAAGAAAGCCCACCAGTATAGGTAGTGACCCACACCCTCTGCTGACCGTCGCAAAAGATGTCATAAACCCCATCTCCACGAAGAGAGAAAGGATTATCAATATCTTCTTTCAAAATATTCAGAACCGTTTTTTTATCCTTATCCAATTCCCATACTCCCTGCCCGTCGATTCCGACTAACAATGTTGAATCCGAACTTTCCGTTATCACTGCGATAGGTTGCTTTGGGAAATTAGAAAATGGCAATAACGTTTTCTTTTTCATGTCCAAATAGAAAAGACCATCAGTGGAAGTTCCTATCCATACAACCTCTCTTTTATGATCATAAAAAAGAGTATTTATCTGAAACATATCTTCTATTCCACATATACTTTTTTGTTTCAACGTATTTGTATTTAATAATCTAATACTGTCTTGACTGGCTACAAGCAGATGTGTCTGATCATAAGACGTTATGCACTGTGTTCGAATTGGCGCCTCACCTATTTGGGTAAATATTCCACTTTTATATTTGCACAATCCCCCGGACGTAGGAATCCAGAGAGCCTGTTCATCATCAATAACAACTTTACCTACACTTAAAAAAGTATTATTGAAAGATATTCTAAGATCCAGAAATAAATCAAACCGGTCATACAGTTCATTATAATGAAAAAATTGCCCATTATTCGTATATGCTATTAAAAATGAATTATTATAGGCCAATTTGACATTTATGATATTGGCTGTTTTATAAGGAAGCTGATAAATGCGATAATCACTTTCCGTAATTCTCAATATACCCGTTTTAGAGGAAGCCCAGATAAAACCATTCCCATCTTTACAAACAGAAGCCATCTCCCGCATGGAAATTCCATACATCGCATTAATATTATAAAACTTCACATCCGAAGCATATATATTAAAAATAGAAAGAAAAAGAAAGAATATAAGCAGTCGTGATTTCATAATATTACAGTTAGCTGCTGCAAATATAATATATTTGAAAGCAATCAACCAATATATGCATTATTTTGTCTAATTTTGCACCTCGTTTCACAAAAAGTACAGATTATCTATGAAAGCGTTCGAATTCAGACCAAAGCTATTCACGGCTTTGAAAAACTACTCGAAAGAATTATTCATGGCAGACCTGATGGCCGGTATCATAGTAGGTATCGTCGCTCTCCCGCTTGCCATTGCGTTTGGTATTGCATCCGGTGTATCACCCGAAAAAGGTATTATCACGGCAATCATTGCCGGATTCATTATCTCCATGTTGGGAGGTAGCAAAGTACAGATCGGTGGTCCCACGGGAGCTTTTATCGTCATTATCTATGGTATTATCCAGCAATACGGAGAAGCGGGATTGATTGTTGCCACGCTAATGGCGGGAGTCATTCTTATTCTGTTAGGGATATTCAAGCTGGGTGCTGTAATTAAGTTTATCCCCTATCCTATTATCGTGGGATTTACCAGTGGTATTGCCGTCACCATCTTCACCACGCAGATAGCCGATATCTTCGGACTAAATTTCGGTGGTGAAAAAGTTCCCGGAGATTTTGTCGGGAAATGGATGATCTATTTCCAGCATTTCGATACCATCAACTGGTGGAACACGATTGTCAGCATTGTAAGTATTGCAATTATCGCCATAACCCCGAAATTCTCAAAGAAGATACCGGGGTCGCTGATTGCCATTATTGTAGTAACGGTAGCGGTATATCTGATGAAAACTTATGCCGGAATCAACTGCATAGATACCATTGGCGACCGCTTCAGTATCAAAGCAGAACTGCCGGATGCAGTAATGCCTTCACTAAACTGGGAGGCTATTCAGGACTTATTTCCTGTAGCCATTACCATTGCGGTATTAGGAGCCATCGAATCGCTGCTTTCCGCTACGGTAGCGGATGGTGTTATTGGCGATAAGCATGATTCCAATACGGAATTGATAGCACAAGGAGCTGCCAACCTAATAACGCCCCTGTTTGGTGGTATTCCTGCCACCGGTGCCATTGCACGTACAATGGCTAATATAAACAATGGTGGTAAAACCCCTGTTGCAGGTATGGTACATGCAGTGGTACTATTACTTATTCTTCTGTTCCTGATGCCTCTGGCACAATACATTCCGATGGCTTGTCTGGCAGGTGTGCTGGTGATTGTTTCCTATAACATGAGTGGCTGGCGCACATTCAAGGCACTACTGAAGAATCCGAAA